>ERZ1024475.5-NODE-5-length-52303-cov-192.440285_pt1 | contig 52303 bp, 81 predicted proteins | sample MGYA00520801_ERZ1024475 | MGnify/ENA primary metagenome ERZ1024475 (study PRJEB33242, sample SAMEA3444311) | Homo sapiens | biome: Host associated; feature: Gastrointestinal tract; material: Stool | place: Uganda | collected 2011-01-01 ...
CCGCCGCTCTGCGTCGAGAGCGCCAGCCGCCACGCGCGGCGTATGCATCTTTTGCCGCCATAGTGCTATGAACTTCAACGATCCCCAGGCTGGTTTCTGTTACGGTCTGGTGATGCCAATGTCCTACGTGAGCATACATTGATTTCGAGATCCCGAAGTCCTCCCGCCAATCTGCGGCGCACATCATCAAAAGCGCCTCCGGCTTGCGCACTGTGTGTCCGTGATGGTAAGCCAGGAAAGTCTTTCCGTACTGCGTGTGATGAACAACGCGCGGGGAAACGTCAACGTAAACCCTCGGCTCGTTTTCGTATGCCGCCGCCATTGCAGCGCGTAGCCATATCATGCCTGATTGGTCGTGATTGCCCTCGATAATCTGGATCTCAACCTCTTTGTGCTTGGAAAGCATTTTAGAAACTGCCCGGCGAGTGGCTCGGATTGCAACATAAACAAGTTTTGCGTAGCGAGAATCCTGATCCAGAACATGCCCGCTTGCTGGTGTTACTGCTTCCAGACCGTCACTATGCAGCATATCGCCACCAATCAGGAGCACAGCCTTTTCACTATTTGGCGCTCGCTCGATTGAGTAATCAAAAAAGTTGTTCATTACCCGCTCCGCCGTTGCAGTGTCCCAATTCTCGCCGCATTCGTGCTTATGAGCCATTGCGCCAAGATGCATGTCAAAGATCGGATATAGCGCCAGCGTTTCGGAATAGTCCTGCTCTTTCTCTTCCTGCGCCGGAAGGCGTGGCACCTCTTCCGCGAAAGCCTCCATCGCCGCTTGCATTAGAGCCTCTAATTGCTCTTTATCCTTGTTGGTGATTGTCCAGCGCATCACCTCCTCGCCGTTCGCCCTGGTTAAAACAGACTCGCGAACAACCGCGAAACCCGGCGCTCCTTTAATGTCAGTTTCCCCGGCGCGGGCCAGGCGTGCCGCCCGCCTTTCAACGCTGCGGATGTTCAATCCGAACTCCTCCGCGATCTGCTTGTAAGTTTTCCCGGCTGCGCGCGCATCTTTAAACTGCTGATCTGTCATTTTTGCTACTGCCATTTTTTAAGCTCCTAACATGATAATTTTGTACATAATCGCGGTCGCGATGATAACGGGAAATGGTAAAGCAAACAAGCGCCACATGATAATAATCCTCATTTCTTATAACGTTTTTTGACTTCTTTCGTCTCGGCAATCATCGCCTTAACGTCAGTTTTTCCGGTCGGCACCGCTGGCACCCTATGCACCTTGCGCGGCCTTTCGTGTAAGAAAGTCATTTTTCCGTTGCCGATAATACTAACATCCTTTATCTCGAAGAATTTAGCAATTCGTGCTATATCCTCGCTCATTCCGCATTCCTTGGCGTGTTGCCAAACGGCCTCGCGGCCTTGCTCAACCTTCATCGGCTACCCCTATGTTTTCCATTACGTCAATTGATGCGTAACCATATGCGACTTTCAGGAATACCATTGCGCAATCCCAATCAAAATTGAATCCGTTTTCACTGCCGCCCTCCACTGCCTCGCGTGCGATTTCGTGAGCAATTCGTTTTGCGCGTTGGTTGTAAACTTTCATGTAATCCTCCTTTCGTTTCGTTGGATGTGATTATGCCCGACTCTCGCCGGGCATGTTTAGCAATTCGTGCTATTTAAAGTTTGAGTTGAATTCGTATCTGCCTTCTTGCCTCTTGTATTCCAGCAATTCAGATTCTATGTGCTCTTGCCACATCCAGATCGGCTTTCGCTTAACCTCCTCAAATGTCAAATCCAGACAGATAGCCATTTCGTAAGCGTTCCCGTTATATTCATGCTCCGCCAGCAATCGGCAAACCATACCAATAAAGAGATCCCATTGGTTTTGCGGTGATAAACGAATGCTCATATTAATAGCTCCTCGCTTTTGCTCTCTTATTTTTCACGGAAGGGCAAATGTCGCCAATCTTAACATAATGCGTTTTCTGCGTTTCGCCTTCTTTTAATTCGCGCATCACGAATATTACGCTACCTTTGTTATTTCCGCTTACAGGCTCACCAGTCAGACCAGAAATAAACGCTAATCTCCCGGTGCGCGCGTATTCTACGCCTTCCTCTTCCCAAACCTCGCCAGTAATCCAGATAATTTCCGCCGCGTTTTTCTGCGCCTCAACAAACCAAGCGGTTGAGTTATCAGCAGGTAGCAGAATATCGATCTGGTTGTCGTGCTCCATCTGCTCGATTGCCTTCTTGATAAAAGGCGTTGGGTTGCTGTATGGCGGATTCAGCCAGACGTGCTTTTTGCTTCCCCACCAACGTTTTAGGCAATTCGTCTCTTTACTGTAAAATTTATCGCACACCTTATTTTCATCGCTTGCCGCCGCATCAAGATCATATTTACCATAGCGGCTTTCCATATATTCTACAACCTCGCGAGGAGTGGCCCAAAGGTCACGGACTACATCCGGCGTTTTACTTCCCGCGTATCGGTTGCCAGTGACCTGATAATATTTATCAGGTTTAACAGCCTGGTAATGACCGCCAGTAACAAGAGCGTTTGTAACGAAATTCTCGTGCTCTAACTGCTCAAAAGTAATAAATGCGTCGCGAGTGTCTTTGTCTTGAATGTCTTTAGCCATTGTATAATCTCCTATATTATTATTTGATCACTTTGCACTCTTTGAATTTTTTCATGCCGCCAAATTGGACGTCAATCCCATTATCTAACAGCGTATAGCGAATTGTTCCGGCCCAAGTGTTAAGTTTGTATGTATTTTCGAACTCATGTTCGATAACATAGCCATTAGAGACAAGGCGATTGCCGCTTAGAACAAATTTCTCCTTTCCGCAATCGTAAGTAACTTTATTGTCGCAGCCAGTTAGAGCGATGGTTGATAAGATTACAGCAGCAAGTAGTTTTTTCATTTGTTTAATCTCCGTTTGTTTCGTTGGGCTTATTATGCCGGATTCCTCATCCGGCGTTTTAGCAATTTGTGCTATTTTATCATTTCTTTTATGGCGATCTTGAATTGCTCAAATCCATACGCCACCGCCGCAAACCCTCCGCGCTGGCGCACGTCACGCAAGAAAGCTTTTTGTTCGTCGCTGACTGGTGACGCCTTGCCTTTGCCGCTCTTGTTTGTGCGTTTAAGCTCAATGGCTGCGAACGGGTAGCGGCTATTGATACCAATCAGGATTATGAAGTCGGAAACTCCCTTCCTTAACCCGGCTTGCTCATCACGCAAAGCGCTTGTGATTGTCTTTTGCCCCTCGTTGACCGTGTGCCAAAATAAAATGTGTGGGTAGTGGTGGCGCAACCACGCCACGCAATCAACCTGGTGCGAATCCTCTTTCCGCGTATCGCTCGGATCCCGCTCGTAAAATTCAAGGTAATCTCCCTTGTCTGTAATCATGATCAGAACTCCTTTTTGTAAATGATATCCTCACCTTTCGAATTTTTCCGGTGAGTAACTCTCTGCGGCGTCATGATGTAGTGCGCATTCATCATGATCTTTCTCGCATTGCGGTAGCTGGCTGTAACTCCCGCCACCCTGCGATCCACAATGTGAGCCAACGCCGCCTGACGCCATTTTGCTTTGCAGATCTGGCTGTCGGATTCAGGGAAAAATTTCTCATACGCCTTGAATGTTTCGCCGTGCGCTTCAAGCTCGTAGCAGAACACGATCCCTTTCTGGTTTTTTGTCATATCGACACGGAAACCTTTCACCGTACACCAGTCATTTTTTGTATAGTGTTTGCCGCTCAATTTCTCGTTAGGGTCAATCAGTGACGCATCGCAGCAACGGCACACTCTCGCCACAACGTCATTCTTCGTTCCGCAACCTGGCACAATCACTTTTTTCGTTCGCGGGTCAATCTGATTTTCGCACACGCGGAATTTCCAAAAATGCTCGCAGCGGTTGCCGTCGGCGTCGGTGTGAATGCAGCGGCGAGCATAGAAGCTGTTTTCCGTCCCGCAAATCGGGCAGTGTTTAGGATCCTTCCCGGTTGAGAAGCGGTTTTGATACTGCGCTTGCTCAAGTATCGGATCAAAGTAAAGCTGGCCCAACTCATCAAGGCATCCGGCGAAGTCGAGAACAAGGTGATCATCTTTCTTGAATCCCTGGTCAGTGTGCCATTTCTTTAACAGTCGCATCCCGCGCCCCAGTAATTGGATCAGCAGTGTTAACGAGCCAATCTTTCGCAGAATAACAGACGTATCCCAAAAAGGCACGTTAACGCCAGTGGTAAGGGCCATAACCTGGAAAATGTATTTAACTTTCCCCTCAAACGCTTCTCGCAACCACTCCTTACGCTGTTTCTCGCCAGTCTTGCCAGTGATAATCCGGTACGTTGTGCCTGGCGGCAATGCGGCGGCGGCTTCCTTGCAGTGGCGCTCACCCGCGCACGTCACCAGCACGCCATTGCGGTCTTTGCAGATCTCATGAACGCGCTGCATTATCTTCTGCGTCATTGTGGCGTCGTTGTGGATTTTCTCCTCCATCGCGCGCAGCGTTTTAAGATCGAAGTCTGCAACACCATCCTCGCTGGATGCTTCGAACTCTGACAGGTCATAGCCTAAGCCGTCAACGTTTCCAAAGTTCGTCGGCACAACAGAGCCAACCTTAATCAGGTAGTTGGTGTCAATGTTCGTTACCTGCTCACGCCAGAATCCTTTGATGCGCTTATCTTCAACGAGGATTGGAACCACACCGCGAAACTCCGATCCAGTCATTCCGAAAATGCGCAATTCATGCCCGTAAGTTTCCTTGCAGCGCTTTTGCATTTCGCGAATGATAACGGTGTATTGGCTGCGGCCTGTGCCTTTCATCGGCTCGCCGTCTTTGTTGAAAACATAGGAACCGTCACCATTCAGCACAAGCTCACCTTTTTTCGTGGTCATTTGCTCGTACTGCTCGTCGTTCTCTATGGCATCCGCCAAATCTTCCCAATCCACCTGGTGACATTCATCGATCCCGATTACGTGAGGCACATAGTCGCCAAGCGCCTTAAACATCCCGTTCGAAACCGTTCCCTCCGAACCTACCACGATCGGAAAGTATGCGCTTTTGGTTTTCAGTCCGGCGCAATAGATGGAGTTGGGAACGCCGAAGTTTGAGATCTCCTCGGAGTCCTGATCCACAATCTCCGCCTGGCGGGCCAGCACCATCATTTTCAAGCCCATGCGCTTGCACTGCGCAGCAACCATTGCAAAGATGATGGTTTTACCAGCAGATACGGACGCCTTAACGAAGAATGGATGCTCATAATTTTTCATGCGCTTTGCGATCTCTGTGTACGCAACGCACTGGTAAGGGTAAGGGACGATATCGCCAACGGTGAATCGCTCCTGAATCGCCTTAATCACTGATTCACCGAGCGCGGAAAGTTGCTTATCAATGTGTGGAATAGCCATTTTAAACCTTTAACGTTAGTTCGTTTGCGGCTATAATAACCGCCTCAAAGCGAAATTTTTTAGCAAAAAGTGCTATAGGAGATATTTTTATGAAAGAGCCACGCATTGCAGTATCAACGGGAGAGATTGACAAGCGCACACTCAACGGGAACAACGGCACACGTAGAGGCAAAGACAAGAAGAAGCGCAAGCGCAAAACAGGCTACTACGTGCTAAAAGATGAAGTACGGGCAGGTCTGCGGGCGAGACTGGATATTATCCGCGAATATTATGGAACTCAAGCGGAAATGTGCCGCCGACTCGGAGTTACCCATCAGACTATACAGCAATGGCGCAAGCGCGGGATGATTTCCGCAAGCGGTGCCGAGCGCGTACACCGAGACTACAAGCGCCAGGGTTGCAAGGGGTATCGTGCCTCATTCTGCCGTCCAGATCTGCGTTTCGACTCTAACGGCAAAGCGCTAACCAGAACTTGCGACCGCCGCGAAATGCTGCGCGTGGTCAAGGAATCTGACTTTGCGGACAGCACAAAAAGCTAAATGACGCGATCGCGTGTGTGGTAGATTCCATGCACGCGATTTTTATTTGGAGAAATCAAAATGCAAATGATGTATCAGAAAGAAGATGTTTTGCCGTACATGAAAGGGATGTGGCGCGATGCGCTGCAATCTATCTGCGGTTTGCATAATGACGTATTCAACAAAAAGCACCAGCCATGCCCGCATTGCGGAGGTAAAGACCGTTTCCGCTGGACTGACAAACTAAACACTGACGGCGACGGCGGCGCGATCTGCAACGCATGCGGTAACGACTCCGGGATCGGCTGGATGATGAAGTTAACCGGGGAGCCTTACAGCGAAGTGATTAACATCCTGGGCCGCTTCCTTGGGAAAGTTCCGCAAGAGTATGTGGTTAAGGCCAACAAACGAGCCTCTCGTTCGTCTGGTTACAGTTTTGGAGCACAGGCTCCGCATGAAAGCTGCGTTGCCGTAATGGAAAGAACAATAAAGGCAGACAGGACGCCTCTTAGCGCTTTTGAGGGGATTTTCCCTCCAGATGATGAATCGTATTCCGTAGGCGTTAAAAACGCCGGGACGCAGCAGGAGGAGCTAATCCACGCTATCCCTTGCGTGCTTGTGCATGATGATGGCGTGGATGATGAGATGTGCAATATTCTGTTTATTGACAGCGAGGCAACGCAAAGCTTTTACGCCAAGGATTACACAAGGGGATCCGTTGCCGTGACTGGTAAGACAGACAAAACGATCTATCTATGCGTTGATTGGATTGATGCACAGCACACTCATTTATCAACCGGGCAAGAGGTTTGGACGTGCTTTAGCCAGTATAATCTTGAGATGGTGGCGCACCGCTACAAAGGCCCGCGACAAATGCGCGTAGTTTGCAGGACAACGGATCGAGATGTTCTGATAGCAGCGGAGGAAAGAGGGCTTGACGTTATGATCCCGATAGATAATAATTTTAAGCGAGGGATAGAGCGCAAGCTCTACAAACCTGAATCCCTCTTGTGACCCTCATTGTATTATCTCCATTGGTTTTAGCCCCGCATTGATTTTTGTTGCGGGGCTTTTTTTATGCCTTGCGCAATGCTAGAATTACCCCTGTCATTAACAAAAAGTGCTATTTAGGAGAATTTACAAATGGCTATTTATCGCACAGGCCAAGCGTCAATGGACGCTCAAGGCTACATTACTGGATACGGTACAAAATGGCGCGAGCAATTAACGCTCATTCGTTCCGGGGCAACAATCATCTTTCTTTCCAATCCGTTACAGTTTGGCGTTATCACAGAGGTAGTCAGTGATACCTCCATGCGCGCTGTCACAACAAACGGGGCGGTAGTGCCAAAAGTGAACTATGTCATTTTCCTGCACGACTCCTTGACCGTTGACGGGCTGGCGCAAGACGTAGCCGAAACTCTGCGTTACTACCAGGGCAAAGAAAGCGAGTTCTCGCACTTCATCGAGTTCTTGAAAGAATTCGATTTCAAAAAACTTGAAGATCTGACCAATCAGACCAAGCAAAGCGCGGCGGCGGCTAAGGTTTCAGAAACCAACGCCAAGGCATCGGAGGGGAAAGCAAAAACCTCTGAAACCAACGCGAAGAATTCAGAAAACGCGGCACTGTCAAGCAAGAATGCGGCGAAAACAAGCCAAGATGCAGCGAAAGCAAGCGAGAACGCAGCAGCAGCCAGCAAGAACGCAGCGGCAGCAAGCCAGACGGCGGCTAAGGCCAGCGAAAACGCAGCAGCAGCCAGCAAGAGCGCGGCGGCAACAAGCGCGGCTAACGCCGAAGGCAGCGAAGTTGCAGCGGCGGCAAGCGAGGCGGCGGCGGAAGCAAGCAAGACGGCGGCTAAGAATAGCGAGAACGCAGCAAAGGCAAGCCAGACGGCGGCGAAAACTTCTGAGACTAACGCCAAGAATAGCGAGAACGCAGCGGCGACCAGCAAGAGCGCAGCCAAAACCAGCGAGACTAACGCCAAAAACAGCGAGAACAAAGCGAAAGAGTATGCTGATAAAGCCTCTCTGATTGCCAATCCGCTGACCCAATATAATTGGCCCGTTGGCACAGGGGCGGAGGAAAAGTATGTAAAAATCGCAAAGCTAAAGGATCCTGGTAGTGGTGAATGCCACGTTACACTAATGATCACTAATGGCGGCAACTATGGAGCGCGTCAAGGTTCAATAGACTTTCTTGATGCGTCAGCGCGTGGGCTTGGAGCAACCGTCATTACCGCTTCAAGCGTTCGCCAGTTTATGCAGATTCGACGAATTGGAGATCCGAGCCTTGCGGAAGATAACCAAATGCGATACGGGATTGTCAAGGGCGACGGATTCTTTGAGATTTGGGCTTACCAGCGAGCTTTCATTTCTAACGTGAAGGTGGCGATTCTGGCAAAAACTTCGCTAGTTGATCTTTATGTGCCTACTGGAGCCGTTATCCAAACAACCGCGCCGGATGGCTGGGTGAAAAGCGTGGCTATTCGCGTATATGATGAGGTTAACAAGCCTTCTCGTAGCGATCTTGGTCTTGCTAACGTTATGGAAATTGGCGCTTTTGGTCTTGGCGGTAACGGGATTTCATACACTGACATTACCAGCGACGCAGACTTAATGCGGCGCATGAAAGAGAAAGGCGGTCATTTTTGGCGCGCAAGTCAGAAGTCTGGATCTACCTCAAGCGTTATATCTCACGGCTCTGGTGTGTTCTCTCGCTGCGGTGACACTAATTCAGCGATTAACATTGACTATAATAGCGGGAAGGTTGTGATACTCGCCGCCAATGACTCAAGTCTTGCCGCTGGAAACGTAAAGGTAAACACTCTTTACGGTACAGCAAACAAGCCGTCAAAATCTGACGTTGGATTGAGCAATGTAACTAACGACGCGCAAGTTAAAAAAGTTGGTGACACAATGACGGGCGATCTTGACATTGCCAAAGGTAATCCATCTATCAGACTTAAATCAGCAAGCGGTAACGCTCACCTGTGGTTTATGAATGCAGACGGCACCGAGCGAGGGGTGATTTGGTCGCCGCCAAACAGCGCATCGCTGGGAGAGATCCGCATCCGAGCAAAGACCACTGGCGGCACAACTGGTGGAGATGTAGTCATTCGTCATGATGGTCGTCTTGAGGCGAAGGATGTAAAGGCCTCTTACAGGGTTTCCGGTCAGTCACTTACGCTTGCAAATACTGACACAAACGCAGCCGCAAGCACGATTGCTGTTAGTGGAAAGCAACACACGCCGATCATGTTAACGCGCGACGCCGATTCTAACTTATCTATCGGGTTCAAGCTCAATAACATGAACGCAAAGATGCTCGGCATTGATAGCGATGGTGATATTGCTTTTGGGGAGAATGCAGACCATAGGCAAAACAGCAAGATTGTGACGCGCAAGATGATGGATGCTGGTTTCTCTGTCGCTGGGTTAATGAATTTCACTAATGGCTTTGCTGGCGCTTGGGATGCTAAAAACATTACTGACCAGAAAGTTGACCTTAACTCCTTGATGATTAAGAAAGGCGACGCTGGAACGGTTTATGTTTATCAGTGTACAAGTTCTGGCGGCGGCAACAACATTACCAACAAGCCGGGCGGCGTAAGTGGAAACTTCATTCTTTATGTCGAGTCGATCCGTAAAGTGAGTGAAACTGATTTCACTAACCGCCAGCGCCTCTTTGGCACTGAGTCAAATCGTGAATTTACACGTACTTGCAACAACGGAACCTGGTCGGCATGGCGTGAGACGGTTGTTAGCGGCATGAACCAAGATGTTAGCGTTAAGACTTTGAGCGCATCCGGTCGCCTTTCTGGTGGTGAGCTTGCGGTTGGCGGTAACGGCGATTTTAATGGAAACATTGGGATCGGCGGGGCAAAGGGCGCATCTATGGCGGATAAGGGGATTGTTATTGGCCTGGGCTCAACGCTTCGCGAGTCAACCAACGGCGGATTGATACTCACCGGATCGGGCAAGACGGAACGGAAGATTTCACTTCGTCCTGCTGGTCAAGGAGCCACAAAAAACGCGATTGAAATATCTTGCACCGCCACCGGGGCTGACGTGGGCGATACTCACGTTCTTTTCGGTCAGGGAGCAAGGCTGAGAGCGAATGAGGCTGGAGCGCTAATCGTTAGCACAAAAGCTGGTCAGATGATGTACTTACGACCAAACGGCGACGCGAATGGCGCGGGCCAGGTAACGATTGCCGGAAACGGGAGAATGGTTGTTGATGGTGAGGTTGTAAGCAAAGGGTTGACAGCCAATAGCGGGCAGATAACGGCAAATGACGGCGGTATTGAGCTTTACCATGCGTCACCTTACGTTGACTTTCATTTTAATAAGTCATCAAAGGATTACACGGCAAGGATTATCAACGACGCCGAGGATCAGCTAACTTTTGATTGTCGAAGTGTGCGCGCGTTGAATGACTTCACAGCGCATGGGCTAATTAGGGCTTGCCATAATGATGCTTTCGTTGCTTGGCCTATCAACGATCCGACAGGCGGAACCGGGGCGATACTTAAAGCACCGTCTTTAATTTCGCGATTTAACACAAAGGGCGGCGGTGCGCGTTGCGCCTTGTGGATGGAGGAAAATGTAGGATACGAACACCGTGGAGTTATTGAGGTTAGCGGCTTTGGTGGCACTACGCAGTATTGGCAATTCAAGGCCAACGGCAAGATCTCAAGCACCACGCATGGCGACGTTGTTTTTGCTGGTCTTTCTGACATTAACTACAAAGAAAACGTTGTTGATTATGACGGCCTGGAGTCGCTGGAAAAAATCAACGCCATGAATCTTGTTAAGTTCACCTATAAGGATGATGAACAGAAGCGTGAGCGTCGCGGTGTTATTGCACAGCAGGTGAGAGAAATCGATCCGTGCTACGTCAAAGAAAGCGACGTATCCTATCAGGATGCGGACGGGAACGTAGTCGAGAACAAGCGACTCGTCCTTGACACTAACCCGCTGTTAATGGATGCGCTTTGCGCAATCAAGGCGCTGTCGGCTCAAGTCGAGGAATTGAAAGAGGAGATCAGAAAACTGAAAGGTGAATAATCAAAGGGGCCATTTGGCCCCTTTTTTCATAACAATTTTACCCTCCGCAAAACCCTTGCATTTCGCATGCTCCAGCCAAGAAGTGCCAATTGATTACATTTGTCATACATAAACATACAAAAATACACTTTTAAAATCAATGTGTTAGGAGTAAATTTAGAGTCGTGGCAGGGAGCCACACTTTAAATAAACTTTCAATACGAGGAAATTATTATGTCTGATATGACTCTTTTACCAACTGGCGGCTTTGGCGGCGGTGAAGCCAGCGCGGCTGGCGTTGGCGGTGCTATCGGTGGCCTGATCGGCTCATGGTTCGGCAATGGCTTTGGTCGTGGCGGCTGGGGCGGTGGCTACGATGGTGCTGGTGCTGGCTCTGCGGTTGGCGTTGGTGCTAATGCGTTGATGGATGGTATCAGCGGCCTGCAATCAAGCGTTAACGCTCTTGGATTGCAGACTCTGCAAGGCCAGAATGCTACCAACATGGCGATCGAGCGCTCCGCTGCGTCAACCTATAGCGGGCTGACCAGTCAGGGAACGCAAGCAATGCTTACTAACATCCAAGGCTTTGCGGGACTTAACACCGCGCTCGCCTCCGGCATTAGCACGATCGGCAACGCTATCTGCTCTCAGTCTTACGATGCCCAGCGCCTGGCGTATGAGGCTCAACTGCGTGAGCAATCATGTTGCTGCCAGACCAACCGCAATGTCGAGACTCAGGCGGAAGCAACCCGCGCACTGATTCGCGATCAGCATGCACAGGCCCAAGCCGTGTTGATTTGTGACCTGAAAGATCAGTTACGAACCGCACAGTTTGAAAACAGCCAGCTTGCGCAGACTGCGGCACTGAACCAGCGCATTAACGAGGTTTACCAGCTTATTAACTTTAAGCTGCCTACCCCGGCAACTCCTCCGGCTTCTTAATGCGTCAAAATAAAGCGCCTTCGGGCGCTTTTATAGAGGGCTTTAATCATGAAGATTTATTTACCAAGGCAAAAACTACCGCGCGTTACTCTTGCTCGCATCTCGTTTGATGACGATGATTCAGGGCATGAGGAGCCGGATCACAAACATCATGGAGCAATGAAAGAAGTCGCTGACAGAATGGAAGATCACCCCAAGACGTGGGATGCTTACATTGATCAGCCAGGTGGCATGATGTCTATAGTCGAAATGGAATATTCCGAGCTTATGGAAAAGAAAGCGGATGGATCGCGCGCCGGAATTGAAAAAGAGTTAACGGATCTTGCTGCTGCTTGCATCTGCGCTCTTAACAAAATGAAAACAATGTAAAAAAGGTGAACCGATATGCAAAACATTAAAACCAACGGGATCGGAGTGACTCAGTTTAACGGCATGCGCCCGCGCAATATGTTTACAATTGGTGGCGTTAACTGGTCGCTACGTCGCGATGCAACAGACTCGTCAACTTTCTTTCCTCATCACAAAGTAAATTGGCTAAATGCCGGATGTGAACCTATTGGAGATGGAAGCGTTCATTACTGCTGGATTATGGGGGTAATAGCGCCAACTCCGGGAACGATTGAGCGGCCTGTTAATGTGATGTATATCGGTTTTCACCCCCAAAAGATCATTATATCGCCTAACTCAATAACACAATCCGATCTTGACCGCATGCATGTTTATGTTAGCGATAGCGCCGGATTTGTGAGTGAATTTGTTGGCAAATTCCTTGGCCTTGAGTCGGATCAGCCAGCAACGGAAAGGGAAAGTATCAGCCCTTGGCCCGTATCAGCCAAAAAAGAAACATACGAACCAAAAGAGCAACCACGACAGAAGGTGAGCAAAGATGAATAACGGGATCGATAAACTTGTTGCGGAATTAGCCAAAAGGGCGCACTCGATTGTTGCCGAGGGCTATTCGAGAGGTGACATAATGAAATCTGCAATGCAAGATTTTAAGTCATTGGGAAGCATGAACGGCATGTTGTCGTTCGTGACGACAGGGAAGTTAAATTCCAATCAGGTAGAACTGGCAAAAAGAATTGCCGTCAAAGTGATTGCCGTTTTGGGCATGATGGAATAGAGAAAGGGGCCAATTGGCCCCTTTGCTTTTAGAACGGGATATCATCATCAAAATCAATCGGCGGCTCCGTGCTCTGCCGTGGTTGTGATGGTTGCTGCCGTGGCTGGCTTTGCTGTGGTGCTTGCTGCTGCCCGCCGCGCTGGCTGAAAATCAGGTTTGCGAACCCGCCAGCTTGAAGCGTGTTGTAAACCTTGCCCTCGTACTCTCGCGACTCAATGCGCAGCGTTTCGCATGAAACGGAGATTACCTTCCCGACCTGGAACGCCTCCTGATACCAGCCGTTTAGGCCGTCGCTTTTGGCGTTGAAAAAGAATGTGTAGTTAGTGTATTGCCATTGCTGATCGCGGTCTTTGTATCGCTCCGACAATTCAACGATGTAAAGCGTGCCATTTGCGCCAGCTTTAACGCGAGGCTCTTTGCGAATTTCTCCGGTAATTACATGCATTATTTAATCCTTATCGGGGCGTTTCCGCCCCGCTGTTAATTATTCAAAATCGGTGATTGGCTGTGATTCTACCGCCTTGGCGGCTGGTTGGTCAACACTGGTTGCCAGGTTTTGGCGCGGCGCTGCCGGGGAGAATCCGCGAGCGCTTCCGATCTCAATTTGAGCTTTGCGGTTTTCGTAATGCTCTTTGATTACCTGTTTGCTTGCGTTATCGCTTGCGCTCCAAGCGCTCTTGAGCACTTTTTGCAGCGATTCCAGATCTTCGCACTTGTCAATGTCGCGCTTCCAGTCCTGCGCGCTCTTAACTGCGATTTGCGCGTCGTCGTCTGCCTGGCTTAAACCAAATGCGGCGGCGGCTGCATAGCGTCGAGCGTAAGTGAATGCGGATCCAACGCCTTGCGGGTCGTTTTTGACAATCGGCAATTCCGCGTAGAATTTGACCCATTGCCCGGAAATATGCATAACGGTTGTTTCAACCTTGATTCTGTTTGGCGCTTCGCTTTCGATCATATCCTGCATGAGCATCAGGCCGTTATCGGTTAGCGCCGGGGTTATTGCGTCGAGCACACTGTCAAGCGTCGCGTATTTGTTTTTGAGGTGGCTGTTTTGGCGATCCTTTTTCACCTTGACAAAGAGGCTGCGTGCCTTGTGCAGCGCTGGCAATACTTCATCAAATTTCTCTGAAAGTTTCATGCTTATCTCCTGATTGGTTGGGAGGCTTTCGCCTCCCTTGCTTTAATTAGTGTTTTTGTTGGTTTTGGGTGTGGAATGCAATCAAATTTTTAAGCATTTCGTCACTTGACTGGCTCATAGCCTGGACTGCTATCGGGTCATTCTCTCGCATTGTCGCGGTGAGAATCACATTATCAACTGCGCCCATTACGCGGCGAATGTATGCCATTTCTTCCGGGCCTTCGGTCGGGTCTAATGGGAAAACAAAGTTTCGCAGCCCGTCGGCCATAGCGTGAATGAATTCTTTCATGTGCTCGATTACTTCGGCTTTTTCTTTGGTCATATTTTCCATTGTGTTTCTCCTCTTGTTTAACTTACGTGGTGCATTATAACACCACGATTTTCATTTGTTTAGCTATTTGTGCCATTTACTACAAAAATTCTTTGTACTGCCGAGTGAACCAGTCAGGAACATCGAGATCGATTTCCGGTTCCCCGTTGGCATACGAGGGCCAGATGTTGTGCTGCTCGCACATGGCGAAGGTCTTAATGACGCTCATATACTGCAATCGCCCGATCTTTAAATGCTCCGGCCTCATGCGGAACGCCAGCGGCAAGAAAGGCTCCTTTTTCTCCTGCGCCAGCAGTCGCACAACCACGGGCCGCTTTTCGTCTGGATACGCACGCTTAAACAGATCGTGTTGCAACGCCATCTTGAGCAAGTAACCGTGATTCACCGCCAGGCGTCCAAATTCAGCAGGGTTAGCGCTCGCCGTGGTCTTGTAGTCGGTGATCACAATCGCCTCTTCGTATTGCACAGCCTCGTAAATCGGGTTTCCTTCTGGATCCTCTCCGGTTTTCACGGTGGCCCACACGCCCTTGCAAATGTCGATGTGATCCAATCTCACTTTGACTTTTACGCCGTCGATAACCCCGAAGATTGATAGCTCTCGCTGTGCCGTTGGGCTGTTCATGCATGCGTTGTGCTCCGGTATGGATTCCAACACCTGGCGCATTTTAACGCATGCGTCATAGTCCTTGGCGTTGACAAGCTCGACCCCATCGGCCCGCGCCTGGCTTTCTGCGATCATTTCGATAAGCCAAAGCACATTCAAATCCTCGCCGCATTTAACCATCATTTCCAGCAATTCCGGGTAGGCTTTCCCGGTTGTACCTTTCAGGCCAAAGGATTTTAATTTGCTGGCTAATGCCGTCTGGCTGGTAATCAGATCTTTAAAGTCCTCCGCCGCTGGCGCTCTGCGATAGTGCTTCTCGAACAACTCGCGGCTTTCAAAGTTAGTGTGCGACTGTGTGCCGAACGTTAGCGCCTTGCTGTTTTCTCTCTGCTTGAATTTCCACGCCGCCGGGCAACTTGAGAAGATATCGGCCAGGCTCGAACCGCTCACATACTCCGCGCACCATGAATTAGGGTCGTGATATGCGTCGTTTGTTAGTTCGTCGCTTGTGTAAACCTTGAATAAGTTATCGCTCATTTGTGGCTCCTCTTGTTGGTATGCGTGCATTGTAGCTAATTTCTGCGTTTAGTCAATAGCTATTGCTGTTTTTTCTGTTTCCGAAACGTCCCCAAGATGCGAAGAAACAGATTGAGTTTGTAAGTGCATGATATTTATTGAAATTGGTTGCTGTTTTTTGGCTGTTTCCTCGTTTCGGGTTTTGCGGAGTACCCTATATACAAATACACACACCAAATACATAAAACGTATACACAGACAGACAGCAAGACAACCCTATTACTAGTGAAACAGTAGAAACAATAAAAAAACAATATTAGATATATATAACTAACTTATTGTTTTTATTATCTATTATAGAGGGATTTGTATGTTTTTTCTGTTTTAAAACGTATCGCGATTCTGCGGAACCCAAAAACGGAAACACCGAGAAACAAAAAGAACAAAGGGAGCCAATCGGCCCCCTTTTGGTTATGCAATAATCCGACGCCCAGCGCGGTATGCTGCAATGTAGGTTTTTTCACGAATGAAGTTTCGGTTGTTGATCGTGGAGTTAGAAACATCGTTGTATTTCTGCCCCATTTCCCTTTCAACCCAAGGCGTATAAGTCTTGATTGTTGAGCTTCGGCTTTCCTGAACCCTAACAATGATCCTGTTTTGCTGACCCCTGCCCGCTGCCGGAATGTAGAATCCGCGCAAAGCAAACGCCCTACCACCCCCTTCGTTACCAGTGTCAAGATAATAATATTCAACATCACCCTTACCTGGAGTTTGCACAATCAAGCGGAAGTAGTTTCGCTGTGAGCAAGAGCACCAAACAATAAGGTTTGTGTCGATTTGTCGGTCAAAGTTCTCTCCGTTAATTCTGAAAATCTCATAATCACCTTTAGGCACGCTTTCGTAAGCCTTGAATGGTATCGTGTCAGATTCTGCGATCATCACGTCACCCTCGATGCGGTTTGCGTAAACAGTGCCGTTAAAGTAGCCATCATTAGCGTAAACTGCGCCGCGAACGATAACGTTATTGAACTGCGAACTGCCATCCTTACCAATGCGCCAGCCTTGAGAGCCATCCACAAAGTTGTTAGAGCGGATCTCATTTCCGATCTTCGCGTTTGTGATTGTGCCGTCTTTAATCAGCGTCGATTGCATGAAAACCTGGTTGTTTTCAACAACAAACGGCAGCGTTTTCAGATCACCTCGGCTCAATGAAGGAATGATTGCGAACCTGTCAGCACTGAAAAGTACCTGAGATTTTGCGTTGTCACCCTCACCCACAAGCATCAAGTTCATCCCGGCTTTGTATTCCTTGCCCTTGTACTTGAGGCCAAGGTTTACGCCGTACATAACGCCAGCCTGCTCCGCGTTAACCCATGAATCCATTTTCTGAGTTAATGCCGCCTGAGTATCTCCGATCTTTGTGCTTAACGCTGTGTCAGCTTTGGCTCGCGCCTCCGCCTCACTTGCAACCGCCTTATCAACTCGACTGATATTAGCGTTAATTTCAGTCTTTGTGTCGCCGACAAGTTTTGTCATTTTCGCGTCAAGACCGGAAATCGCCTCCGCTCGCGCTTGCTGCTCGGTAGTGACAGCCCGATCTACTCGGTCGATTGATGCCCCAAGCGCTGTTTTTGCGTCGCCAATCTGCTTCGTCAGTTTCGCATCAAGGCTTGTTATGGCCTGAGCGCGCGCCTCTTCTTCGCTGGCTATGGCTTGGTTAACTCTATCAATGCTCGCGTTAAATTCAGTCTTCGCGCCTTTTATGGCTTCGCCAATGTCCTTTTTATATTGAGCTTTTAGCGATTCTACCGCCTCCGCTCGCGCCCCGGCCTCATCCGTGATCGCTTGGTCAACCCTGCTGATATTGGCGTTTAGCTCAACTTTCGCATCATTAATCTGCTTGGTTAGCTTCGCGTCAAGATTCTGGATTGCCTGCGCCCTCGCTTCCGTCTCGGTTGTTACTGCCTCCTGTGCCTTTTGCACTTTGGCGTTAGTCTTTCCGATCTCGGTTGTGAACTCTGTTTTAAGTTCGCTAACCTGAGTCGCTCGCGCCTTAGTCTCATCAGAGATAAGCTTCGTTACTTTGGTTATCTCCGCCGTAATCCCGGCGTCGAACTCGGTTCTAAGCTTCGCCATTGCGTCTATACGGGCTTGCGTTTCGTCGGCTACCATTTCCACGGCTTGACCAATTTCCGCCTTCCTCTTGCCGTTCTGCACGCGATTCCAGCGCAAGTTAATATCGGTTGCCAATGCGTTTTCGATAACCGCCTGAGCCTGGTTTTTAATTTTGTTTGCCGCATCCTTCGCGGTGCTAACCGCATCTTGAATCTTTTCTGATTGGTCAATGGCACCCTCGATCAAATCTTTCAAGCCTTCGCTGTCAAGAATGTCGTCTAAAATGTCGCCAATGATATCATCAAGATCGATTGAGGATTGACCTTTAACAAAGTTAGTCCATGCTGAAACGTTGCCGATCTTATCCACTGACCTTACGCGATAGTAGTTGGTATAACCAGCAGGCAAAATGCTGTGCCAGTACTCGCGCTGCGGGTACGGAACCAAGCTTAACAACGTTGCTGATTCAGCCTTTCCGGTTTCAGATTGCTGTAGCTCAATGTATGCGGTGTCCTCCGTGCCTTCCGGCATACCCCACTTGACCCTAATACCAAAAACTTCATCATTAGATGCAGTCAGGTTAATAGGCGCGCTAGGCTCGCCGACTTTCCCGGTCAGAGTAGCGTTAACAATCGCTGACCACTGAGACGCACTCCCGCCCGCGGATATCGCCCGAACTCGCACGGAGTAGTTTCCCGCATAGATGCCTTCAACTTCCGTTTCCTTGTTCGCCGTCTGCGGCGTGTTGTGCCAGTTGCCGTTACCCTTTCGCCACTGCATTTCATACATTGACGCATATTCGACCTTATCCCAGCTAACGTGCATTGTTTCCACGCTTACGCCCTGGATAACGCGAGAGTAAGACGACAGGCGAACGTTTTTAGGCGCTTGCAGTCGGTCGGGGTCAACAATCGACGTTGGTCGATCATCAATGTTTACGCCGTAATCAATCTCGTCGTATTTGTTCGGATCGTACTGAACCGCCGTCACACGATAGGTAAACTCCTCATCACCATCGCCTTTCGTGATCTCCGTTACAACATACTTTTGAAGCGCTATATCAGTGCGCTCAATCGCAAATACAGCGTCCGGTTTTACGTCAAAGCCAAACCCTACGTTAAGTTCTAAAGTCTTGCCGTCGCCGCTTACGCGCGATATGGTGCGCTTAACTGGCGAGCCGTCAGGCTTGTTGATCATGATGAAGTCACCAGCGCGTGCGTCAACCTTAAACGGCACGAAAACTTGCAGACCGCTAACCTCCATAACTCGACCGGATAGGTTGAGAGTTAGGTTGCTGCTCCAGAAGTTGTCCGAGATTGCCACAACATCACCGATTGTCGGGATCATACCTTCAAGCCCGGTTGCGAAGTTTACCGTTGTGCTGCGTAAGTTGGTTTTCAGGATCCAGCGGCCCCGGCGGTTTGCCTCGCTGCGTCGTGTACATCCGATCGCGGTGATGCTTGTCGGATTGTGTCCAAAGCGTAAAGCGGCCTCCGTGTCGAAAACTGGCTCAACGTCTTGTTGATACATGTTTTGCTCATCGTCAAACGTCACGTTACATGATGTATACATGCTCTTTTCGCTGGCGAACGTGTAAGAAAACTCGCCGTTAACAACGTTGTCGTTTGTGAAGATGTAAGACGGCTCGCGCGGCTTATCAACCACAATCGAAAGGCTTTCACCATTCCAGAAAGTCATTCCCCGGAAGATTGAGCAAATATCAGTCACAAGCTGGAACGCCTCAACCTGGCTTTGAATCACAACATCGCACAGATAGCGCGGCTCCTGCCCGCCCTTGCCATCTGGAACCAACTGATCGCAATAGCGCCCTACATCGTAAAGGCTCCATTTGTCGATAGGGATTCCCAACTCACGCTGATCTAATCCGTAGCGCTGACTGGTGATAATGTCATAAAGAACCCAAGCAGGGTTATTGCTCCAGGCCTTCTTAAACGTCCCGTTCCAAGAGCCACTATAAGTCCTGGCGATAGGGTCGTAGTTGCTTGGGACGTTAATCACTTTCCAGCGTTTCTTTGTTGCGATTCGAGGGATCTGGTTTGGGAACAATTCAGAGTCGAACTCAACATAAACAAGACCAGTCAGAGGATAACGGAATTTTGCATCGACGACTTCGGCGTAGCTCTGCAAGCGGATTAGATCCGTAACCTTTGCGGTTGTGCTGTCCGGCGTAACGCGGCGAACTCGTAAAATCACCTGCTGGTTAAAGCTTGGCAAGTCAATTCGTCTGCTGCGGTCATACCCGCTTGTTGTCTTGCCGTCGATAACATCGCTTAACACTTGCTTAAATGAGCCGCCATCAACCGCCATGTCAACCGCATACTCAACGCGAACGCCAACAAGATCGCCATCATCTTCACTTGTAACACCTCGCGGCATCAGAATTTTGATGCGGATCGCAGACAGGTTTTTGTTCGTTACAGAAATGCTAAACGGCGTCTTTGTTGTCAGATCACGCGCAACGGTCACTTCACTTGCGGTGTCAGTAAAGCCTTGGATGTAGTCCTGATCCTGCGTGCCAGGTCTAAATTCAGCTTTGACATTCTCATAGTTAAATGTTCCGTCCTCGTTCTGAACAACAACATCATCAAGATATAGATCCTTTAACGAAAAGTTAGGGTCGCACTCGCCATCTGAAACCGCGAGCAAGATCTTGATTTTGTTAATTGAAATCAGGTTATCTTCCAACTCTTTTGGGGTATGGGTCTTTGAAGAACCACCTTTACTCCCGGTTATCATATTTTTTGCCATAAGTTTTAACCTTTTGTGCTGTATCTGGATTGGCTCATTATACGGACGCAAAAAAGCCCGCGCAAGGCGGGCCATAAATTAAACTTTATCCTCTGAATAACTCCCGGCGCTCCAGACTGCTCCGCCTACCGTCCTGTAACCATACGGGATCGGGATAGGGTATCCAGCCGCCGTGGTGTTGACTGCGCCACCGAAAGCATATGATGGTTTATTCTCTGCGCTCTGGCTCTCTCGCATAACGCCGCCCTGCTGTGGCGAAATCATTTGCATAACACCACCAAGAACCATCGCGCCGCCCATCATGAAAGCAGACGATGCCAGCGCACCCATTGCGGCAAGTGAAGCACCGCCAGTAAAGAACGCCGTAGCCATAATGACGGCCCCCAAGACAACCTGGAACAATCCGCCAGATTTTGAGCCAGTGGGGATCGGGATAATGCGGATCTCCTTTGCGCATTGCCACGCCTTTTCGTCGTGTTGGCCTACGTTTTTACCATCGACGAAAACAGCATACCTCATGCGAGAACCAACCTCACTTTGCATATAGTCTTTAAAGCCCTCCAGCGTCACAGAGAGCGCCCTTATTGCTTCCGGGTATGATTCAACGGCTAACTCATGAAAAACGCCGAAACGACGGCCCAGCGAGCCAGAAAGCTTTATTCTCTTGATAGTCTCCATTAGCTTAACTCCTTATGTCGGCAAACCATAACAGTATGCTCCTGATACCAGCCGGAATAAATGTCGATGCGCGACAGCTTACCAAAGGCATGATGAAGTAGTTGATTATCACCAAGGTAAATCCCCGCATGGTTCCACACTGGCGATTGCAGTTGCATGATCACCATATCGCCAGGCTCTGGCGCTTTACCAGTTGGCACAAACCCCTCTTGCAGATAGTTATCTTGATAGAGGTTTTCGCCGTGCTCCGGCTTCCACCACTCGTAAGGCTTGCGAAAATCGTTTAGCGTGATGCCTTGCTCTTTATGCCACGCCATCACCAGCCCCCAACAATCGTAGGATCCCAAAGACCAAGGGCGACCAGTCAGCGGCCTTGATTCCGGCTCTATCATCCTCATATCGCCCTCCGGCAGCGAGACGATTACCCACGTCACGCCAGTTTCATCGCACATGCAAGTATCGTGCGCGCTCGGTAGCGTGGTCGCCCCGTCTCCAGTGTGTGAATGAACAATAGCAATTAGCTCGCCACTATCAAGCGCTTGCACGTATTCTGCTGCGTCCATTTCGAAATGATTTTCAGGGTCTTTATGCACGTTCTCGATCCGGTGGTATTTTTGCACCCTGCTTTTTTGTGTGACAACCCCGCAACATTCATGCGGGTAAACGTCTTGAGCGTGGCGCATAATTTCGAGTTTAATTTTTGCACTAATCATTGATTTTTCCTCAATAGTGAAGCAACCGCGCATCCTCCGAAGTCAAGAGGATTGCCCTTGCCGAAACGTAGTTCGCATGCCGTGCAAGTCCCGGCGCAATAGTCCTGGCTTGGATCTCTTACGGGGTTATTGTCTTTGTCAAACATTCGCGATCCGTTATAGCCGCAACCCTTGCCGCTGCGATACCATCCGCGCTGCGCCCAATAGCAAACGCTTTGCGCTGTGCGTGGCGGGATCATGATTCCGTCCATATCGTAAGGCGACGTTAAATCGAAACGACCGACTGACTGGTTACAAAAGTTCGGCCTCTCAATGTAGTAAACCATTTTGCGGCAATCGCCATCAGCAATATTTCCTTTTGAGTCCATCAGGTTAGCGGGTACTATCCAAATAGTCACCTTCGCTTGCATCATGCCGTTATAGACGCGGATTAGCGCGGAAACTTGACTATCAACATTCGAAACCGTCAATTGAGGCTTCCCGGCCTTGCCGTTACTGGTGAAACTAATCCCGGTTATGCCGAACGGTCGCGCCCCGTAATCCTCACCCCTAAACCGCAAAACCTTATCGGGGAGCGATCCGGTTTGCCTGGCTTTCATCAACTCCTCCGCCGTGTAGGAGATATTCTCGTTGTGGAACCTGTAAACCTGCGCCCCAAACTTTGTACCGTCAATCTCAACAAGCGTTAAGATCTCGCCGGGGTAAAGACTTTGCAAGCAATTGCCAAAAGCCGAACTAACCTCATTAGCCATAATGTTTTCTCCTCTTTTTTAGCCATTATAGAACAACAAAGGCCCGCACAAAAGGCGGGCCGCTAGTTATTTCATGGATGTAAATTGCTCCTCAAAAGTTGCCTTTACTTCCTTTACAGTTGGTGAGATTGGGCTTGCCGAAACTGTGCCAGTCTTGACCCGATACAGGCCAAGAACACCATCAGGATCCACCCAAAGGAAGGGCTTTAGTCTGTGACCATTCAGGAAATCAAGAACTTTCTTGTAGTCGCTCCCAGCGTAGACAACCGAGTAGTTTTTCCTAACCGTGTTGAAGCCGGAAGATGCTACCTGTTTGTAACCATTCCCGAAAATAACCTCCCTGTCGTTATTCTCTGTGGTCATTGCCCCGCCGCCTCCCTGCGTTTGGGTACACCATTTGAATTCGTCAAGAGCCATAATTAACCCCTCTTACTGTTAACAAAGTTGTAAACCTCTCCGCCCTGCGAGCAAGCGCGTTGAATCATTTCCGTGAAAATCATCTTAACGCCAGTCTCAAGCCCTTTAGGGTCGTTACCGTTGTTGATATCAACGTTGATATCGCCAAAGGAGAATTGCGAGCCAGCGCCAGAAGTTGAAACGCTTCCGCCTACGCTTGCGCCAACTTGACCGCCGTTAGCATAACCCCGCATAAGCTTGTAAAGGTTTCCCGTCCCGATCCGCTTCGTTGCTTCTTTGGTAAACACAAACTCGCCACCATGCACAACGCCTTTAGGCTCGTACTTCCCACCGTCTCCGGTGTAGCCACCGTTAGCAAAACCCTTTCCGCTAAACGCACTGCTAAACGAGAAAGTTTCTCCGCCCATCATACCCGAAATGGCGTTAAACAGTGTCATTTTGACAATCATTTGAGTGATCATCTTTAGGATGTTTGCTGCAAAGTCTTTAAAGTTTGCTTTCCCCGTTGTTAAGAAGTCGGTTAGCTGGTCGGTTAGGCCGTTAAGCGCAGCGGTTGTTACATCGCTTATTTGTGCGTTTACGTCTAACGCCTTCTCCCCGTACTCCTCCCATGCTGATTTCACACCCGCCAGCCAGTTACCGCGCAAGGCATCCTCTTCCGCATAGTATGCTCTCCGCTTCTCGATCATCTCCTGCAACTGCTGATCTTCAATGGAGCCGCCTTTACTTAGCCAGCTTTGCCGCAACTGCTCAATCTCCGCCTCTCTTCCGGCCTGGCGATCGGATTTACCTTCCGCCTTCGCCCTGATTGCTGCAATCTTGGCCTCTTGCTCTCGCATGAATTTCGCCGCGTCCTGCTCACGCTTTATTAACTGCTCCTCTGCGACAATCTGATCTCCAATAATCGCGGCCTGCTCACGTAGTGCCAGAATCTTTGACTTGTTGGCAAGTTCTGACTTCTCGTCTGCGGTTAACTTGCGCTTTAGCGCCTCCTGCTCTAACACTTGGAATCGCGCCTGAGTGTTCCAAAGGTTTTTACGCTGCTGGCTTATCTTGTCGTTAATGTCGCGATGCTCTCTAAGCATTGTTAACTGCGCCTTTAACGCGATCACGTCCTGCGCGTACTGGTCAAGCAGTCTGGTTCCCTGGTCGATAGCAACTTTTTGCGCCTTGTTGCGGCCCGTCAGCGCTTCCGCTTCTTTCTCCACGGCTTCTTTGACTTCGCTAGACTTTCCAGCAAATTTCTTTTGCTCCTCGATCATCTTCCGGTATCCAGCCGGATTTGATAATCGCGCGTCGATTTGATCGATCTGGGCTTGCAGTTGCTCAATTTCAACCGCTGATTTTTTGGCTACATCCGCTTGCTCCTTTGCGATACCCTGGAACCAGTCGCCAATAAATGGCAACCCTTCAACCTTGTTGCCCACGCTAACGAGGAAATCGGCAACCATCTTATCGCCCTGCGCCAAAATCAGCCGGATCTGGTTTACGATACCCATCACCACATCAGCGATCATGTTGCCAGCCGCGAGCGTTACTTTTCCGACAGTATCCCATGCACCGGAAGCCCACTGCTTAATGTCAATCCACATCTTTTCGAGTGGCGTTGCGGAGTCGTAAATGTCTGCGGCGCGCTCTTTCATCGTCTTAGCAAAAAGCTCTGTGGCGTACTGCGTAGCCGCTACTTTGCCTTTCGTTTTCTCAAGCGTGGCGATGTAGGTTAACTGACCTTTGTCGAGAAAGTTAAAGCTCTCGTTTAGTTCCGCAAGACCTTTGACCGGGTCTTTTGCGATCTTGTCGAAATAGCCGATAACCTTTTCGGTTGATTCTCCAGTGCTCGCCACCCATTCCGCCGTCGCTTGCGTGATAACCCGCAATTGCTTTTTGGTGTACTTGCCAGCCTGCGCAACCGTCGTTGCAACTTCCAAGATTTGCCCCGCTGTGGCTGATTGGGATGATTCGGCAAGCTCTTTAACCATCGCCTGGATTTCCGCCGTGCTGCTTGCTGCATATCCGCCCGTCATAATCAGCGCTTTCTGTAGCTCACGCTGTGATGAGTAAGCATCATGCCCAGCTTTTGCGAGCGCTCCGAGGGTAGCCACCACGCCACCAATCAGCAAGCGAGCCGGGGTTAAATATGACATTAACACTTTTAGCGTATTGCCAATCCCGCCGAAAGAGTCTTTGATTTGCCCGCCCTGCTGGATCGCAACCAGCCAAATAGGCATGCCGGAAGCAAGGGACGTTACAACGTCCGTTATCTGAGCCGGGAGCATTCGCATGGCCTGGTTATATTGGCCCACGCTCAACCCAGCAAGATTCAATTGTCTCTCTTGCGATTTAAGCTGTGCGATAAACGGCGCTGCTTGTTCGCTTACTCCAAGCTGTGCGGCCTTCATTTCTAAAAGCTCGCTTTTGGTCTTACCGATCGCCTCGGCCTGATCTCTGAGTCCGGCGATGAATGCCGCGCCAGCCTTCGCCGATTTTTCCTTGTTCCGCGACTCTTCAATAGCCGCCCGGCCTTCCTCGGTTAACGCCTTTTTGTTTCGCTCAAGCCTTGAGATCTGACTCTCCAGTATTGCGCCGAGAGTAAAAAATTGCTCGTCCGGCACTGCGCCTTTTTTCCAAAGCTGGTCGAGATCCGCCGCCGCCGCCGTTAGCTTTCTGATCTTGGATGCGGTTGGATCGATAATGCTTTGAACACTGTCAAAAGCCTGGCGTTGCCTTTTGACTTCCGCGCTTAACTGCTTGGCCTTCTCGCGTGCAACTTGCTCCTCGTTGACGAAATCCCTAACACCTTGCGCCGCTTCTTCATTCGCCCGCTTGAATTGCTTTAGCGACTTAACAGCGAAGGTTACTTGTGACACGTCAACGCCAAGCGATAAACCCGCGTATTGTTCCGACATAAATTTACCTCCAGATATGAAAAAAGCGCCCGTAGGCGCTTTTGTTTACTTTGCGTGCATCATCTCAAGTGCTTTTTGCTCCATGATACGCAAATCATTTAGGGCCATCTCTTCATCATCTATTTTATAGATTCTAAAGAGCATAGGCAAAACATTATAGTCAAGACCATACGCGCCGCCACCAGCGGAACGCCACTGCGTTTGCATTGCGCAAAAAACATCCCAAGATTGAGCCATGCTTTCATCGAAGATTATCTCTGGCGGCTCCTCGCCTTCATAGTCTGATCTCGACAGGCCAACGGCTCTCAACTCTTCATCTGTGGGCGGTTTCTGGTAATACAGATAAACCGCCCGCTTTAGTTTTTTACGCGCTGGCCCGCCAGTGCGCCAAGGTATGAACCCATCAGGGCCAATGCAGCCGCCGGATAATATTCGACGAGAGAAGAAACGTTTTCTTCGTTAAACTCTTCTTCGAGATCCCAGCCGCTTGCGATTTCGCAAATAAATTCGTAGTCTTTAAGGTTTTCGCGAGAATACATCTCCTGGATTTCTGCGGCCTTCTTATGCTTAACAGTAAACAGGATTTGCGCCTCGTCACCGTTTGGCAATTTGAATTTTACCGGAAGTTTGAAATCTGGCATCGGGCCGATTTTGAGTTTGAATTTAGCCATTTCTTTTTCTCCTGATTGGTTGGAGCCTTGATATTACATAAATAAAAAAAGGGGCGCAAGCCCCTTTATGGTTTAGGCGGTCGCCGCCATAGATGCAAAATCACCTTTCAGCGATACAGTCAACGAAACAGTTTCCATCTCGTTAACGGCAGTCTGCGGGATCTCGTTAAAAGAGAGAGTGCCAGACCAAATGCGCATTTCTTTCGCTTTCGGAACGTACATGCGCATAACCTTAACCTCGCCGGATTCGTCGGCAGCACGCAGAACCGGATAGATCGGGTTATCGTATTCGTGCGCAAAGTTGTAGGTCAGAGAAACCGCGCTCTTGTAGGTCGGGATCTGCTGCTCGCGGTCGTCGGCCAGGCACTGGTAAGTATAAAACTGCTGCTCGCCGCCTTCCTGAGAGAGATCTTGAACGCAAGGAATCTCGATCCATTCGTTGATTTTTACGACCTTGCCAGTGCCGCTACCAGGGAAAGCGTTGGTGTTGCTAGTGCTAAAGCCCTCAACGGTAACTTCATTGGTGCTTGTTCCACCAACTGACTTTACGCGACCAACCTTGTTAATCAGCTTAGGCCAGCTTGATTCCGTGACCAGAATATAATCACCCTGCTTTAATCCGTGCGAAGCCGTAAGCGTAAAAACGGGGTTTGCATGCGCGGTGATTTTTGATGCAGCAATCGCAGCGCCGCGCGCTTTCTCAACAAAAACCTGTGAACCGTTTGGAAGATGCATAGTTTATTTCCTCTTTTCTTCTGCTCTTACATAGAAACGAACCGGAACGAGCCAGCCCGTTTCGCTTTTTTGTATTGGGCGAACTTCTCCGCCTTGGCTTATATAGCCATTCTCAAGCATTTTACCATCATCAAAAAAATCAGCAATCTCTTTTGCTAACCTGCGGGCCTTGTCCGTGCCAGCGCCAGGGGCGCAAACAACGTTTACCTGAACCATGCCAACGTAGTAACGGCACTTGCGATCCAGTGATGCAAAGACGGTTTCCGCTTCGTGATAATGATATTGCAACCACATTTCGCCGTGATTAGGTGGTTTAAAATCAACATTCTCAAATGCTATTGGGTATCGGCTTTCAAATTCCGCCGCCAGCGCCTTACGCGCCGTAACCATTAATTCATAGTGCATTTTTTGCCCTCGACTCTCTGATCGCCTCCGCCATAAAAGATCGCAAGCGTATTGCAACAATGCCAACAACCCCGGCGGGCGCTTGCTTTGAATGCCCGTATTCCAGCGCGTTAGCGTAAATCAGCATGTTAGAAAAATGGATTGAACGAACCGCGCCACCGCCGCGCAACATGGCGTGAATTGCCCGTTTGCCTTCTGCAATGGTTTTGCCGCCGTCCCTGTCGTAGTTGTTGAGCGCATGAAGTGGCGGCTGGTTCGGCGTAACTTGCCAGTTTCCGCGAAATCGACCAGTGTCAACCGGGGAGCCTTCAACAAGTGCCGTCTGTACTTTCCCGGCGAATATCTCCACGCAGTCAACAATGCCGTTTCCAGCGGCCTCTATCCATTTGTCAATCCTGCCCTGAAATTCTCGGATCGAATAGTTAGCCATGAACCGCAACCCTCCTAAGTATCGGGCGGTAAGCAATCGTTGTGCTCGTCTGTCTGATTGGTCTTGACTCGGTCACAACATATCGCTCTCCGTCGATCTCAACCATGTAGCCGTTCTTTATCTCGACGTCAGCGTTAAACACTCCAAGCTTATCCGTCACGCGGATTGTTTCGCCGTCAACTTCCCTTACCTTTGGGGATCTTACCAGCCCCTTGATGGTTGTGAACGTCTCCGGCCTTTCCACCTCTTCGCCGCCAATGATATCAACGCCGCCCGATTGAGTAATGCATTTAAATTCGCCGTCGCCGTCGCTAAAAAAAGCTATCCCATCGCTGGCAAGTCGTCTTATTTCTTTGTAGTTCATTGCGGCGCCCTCATTACTTCTTTGCCTAGCAAGTATTCTCCGAGGGAGTTTATTCGACCGCTGTTAAGGGCGATTCCGTCTATAAGCTCCTGAATACTTGAGCGATCAATCCTGTGGGCACATGCGGGAGTTCTCTTTCTTAATCCGCTGATAATCCCAAACCCGCCGCCTTTCTTTTTCAGCAAAAGCTCATACATTTTTCCCCACGGCGTTTGTCTGATCGCCTTGCCTGAGCTATCCGCTGAAACCCTGTCAAACGTCTGCGAGAATTCACCAGCCAGAGAGAATGATGCAGTTCTGCGGGAATAACTTTCCACGCTCTCCCCTTCCTGTTTCATTGCTCCGTCAAGCGTCATTAGATGCAGTGTGTAAAGAGCAAGGGCTTTGTAATATGACTTACCAAAGCGTGACGGACTAACGAACTCCGACGCCAGGTCAACCCATGCAACAATCACCTCTACATCAACCTCTTTCATCGGCGGGGCCAGGCGCTGGATCTCAAGTAAAACGTAGTCGATATCTTTTAACATTTCATTTCCTCCAGATACAAGAAAGGGCGCATTAAGCGCCCGTATTTTTAAAACTCGCCACCATCTTCAAGCTCGGCGCGGCTCTTGCCCTCGCTAGGGTCTTTTTTGCGCTTGGCGCTAACGCGCTTAACAACTTCCTGATTTTCTTTGAAATTATCAATCGTAAGCTCTCCGCGAGCAATCAGGCTTTCGAAACGCTCAATGCTGGATTGGTCAACAACAATCTGATCGCCGGGCTTTAACATTTCCTCGTCAACGAAAATGACACAAACGGCGGTATTAATTAAGGTTACAGTGTCTTTTTTAGCCATGTTTAAAATCTCCAATAAAAAAAGGGGAACCCCGAAGGATTCCCCAATGATATTACAGACCAGTGATTAACACAAGGGTAAGCGGGCGATAGATGGTAAGCCCGGTGCATTTAGAGGTGCAAGGAACCTTGAAATGCAGATCTTTAGGCTGTGCCGGGAGCATATTAAACGCTTCCGGGATCTCGATGCTCATATTCATCGGATCTTTTTCATATACCAGCGCAGCCTTGTTACCCTGACCGTCGTAGTCCTCAAGCTCCGCGATCGCCTCAATGGTTAGGCCGCCGTTTTGCTTCTGGAAGTATTCCAGATAACTCTCGGTGGTTTCCGGCATGCGAACGGTCAGAACCTTACGCATGGACGGCGGAATCAGAATGTGAGTCGCGCGGTGTTGACCAAGGGTCAGAGTTTCGATGGTTTCGATAGCTTTGGTCAGTTCGTCGCTTGCAGTCTCCGGGTTTTTGGTTGCCGTACCCTGCGGATCGGTAATCCATTTTTTGGAAACGATCTTGGTGATGTTCGGGTGGTCGAAAACGCTCTTAATTTTGTGTGGCTTGGAGCCTTTGAACACCAGTTTGTTAACCAGCATATCATGCGCAAGCTGCGCGGCGTTTGCCTTGCGCGCTGACAGGGATTTACCAGTACGCTGACCAGCCTTGATTTCGTCAATGGAAATCAGGAATGCGTTACCCAGGCGGAAAACCTTACCAAACTCGGAACTCATCAGAGCATCAACGGTCGGCAGGTCGTCGGTATAATCCGCGATAATCTGAGCCAGGCCGACTTTATCAAAAGTCTGATATTCAAAGGTTTTATCGGTATCGGAAAGCTCGTTAGTAACAGGGAAAACGCGCAGCGCGGAACCTGCCGGATAATCTTTCTCGTAAGCCTGAGACTTGATTTTATGCAGTTCCTGAGCCGTCCAGATCCCGGCGGTGGTTGCATCTGCTTTTTCGCCTCGCGCCATCAGGTGATTGGCTACAACATCGGCCTCGAAAGAATCATATTTTTTAGTCATAATTAAAACTCCTGTTAAAAAGGGCTGTTAGTTAATAACAGCCACATGATAAGCACTTTTTGCTAAACGTGCAACAAGTTTTTATGGTAGCTCCTCTGCCACTGCCGAGGCTCCAGCCAAGAAGGTAAACGGAATCATTGCCTGAGTACCGCTCCCATCATTTGCGGCCCAAGTCACATGAACCTCGTTAGAACCTTCGTTCTTGGTTGACAGGCGAGCTTGCGTATCGCTGAGGCTGATAATCTCGCATTGATCATTATCTACATGCCAAGTTCCTGTTTTGTCGTCTGCGTGTCTTGGTGAAACCTCAACTGTAACCGTCACATACTTATTTGGTGCCTGTGGGCTTTTAAGGTTTGTGGTCAAAACAGCGCCGTTAACCAGCGTTCGCTCCCCGGCGTGGATGTGTGGCGCGCTTTGGTTAATCTGGATCTCAACCATATAAAAAAGGCTGTTCCACTTCTGCCATCCGCCCGTGTAAATCCACCCGGCGACCTCCCAACCTTCGGCATTGGCAAAGCCATCAGCGCCAACTTTCACAGGCTGGCCGAAAGTTGGTTGTGAGTTAATGTTTTCAGTAAGAACCCAGGCGCGACCGTTAGAGATAACGTTAATTGGATCGCCAGATCGGTAAGCCATATAACCTTCATCATCAACAAATGTTTCAATGTGCGAACGCATTGCAACACCATACGCGAGGGTTTTCGCATTAAATCGATCTGAGATCTCTTTATATTGCCCATCATGAATTCTTTTCACGGTTACAATTTTACCGCAAATAATGCTCTCTGTTTCTTCCGAGACAAAGCAAGCGCCATCAATATTATATTCGCTTGAGTCGCCCAAGCATCCAGGGCATTGAGCGCCCATTAAAACGCCATAGTCAGCCATAGTTTTTTCTCCAATAAAAAAGGCTCCAAAAGGAGCCTTTAGGATATCAGCTAATTAAAGCTGGTGCAATTGAACCTCTGCAAGGTAGGTATCGCCCCACTTAGTGAAGCCGCCCGCATAAGTCCAACCAGTCACGACAGTGCCAGCGTTTTTAACCTTGCCGTCAGTGTCCAGCTTGACAGGAGCGCCAAAGGTTTGGGCTGTTTGGTCTTTGGTGATCATCCATACCCGACCGGAAGTCATTACGTTAATGCCGCCGCCAGCTTCATAAATCATCTCGCCATTTGGGGAGGTGGTCTGGAAGTGAGAGCGGATTGCAACGCCGTAAGGGGTTTTGCTTTCCGCCATCGGCTCGATCAGCTTGTGACCCTGGAATGATTCAACGGATTTAACGGCAACCGCCACGCCAACCAGGACGTTTTTATTGCCATCCAGCACACAAGCGCCGTCGATATTGTATTTCGAAGTGTCGGAAACCTGGCCCGGCAGTGCCGCCGCCATTTCACTAACATAAGATGCGTTGATAGCCATCGTCATTTCTCCTTATTTTGCTTTGTTTAAACGAGCGTTTGGATTCAGTGGCGCGGAATCTTCTTTGTCGGTGGCAATGGAATCACCCTTGATTGCCGCGCGTTGTGCCGCCATTTTATCAGACTCTTTAGCCAGATCAAATGCAACATCAATATAGGCGTCCGCCTTTTCGGAAATGTCAGCGCCAGTTACTTCTTTCACGAAAGCAACCTTGATTGCTTTTGCGTCCAGGCCATCAGTTTTAACGCCTACTTCCTCGGCAACCTTAACCAGTTCGGCGTGCGCTTCTGCGTCTGCCTTGGCCTGAGTAACAGCGGCCTCAATTTCTGCCGGGATGCCGTCAACCTTAGCTTGCAGTGCGTCGCGCTCCGCTTCCAGCCCATCGGCTTTAGCCTGAGCGGCCTGTGCGTCAGCTTTCACAGTGTCGATATAGGTTGCAACTTCTTTCGGCACGTCAAACTCAACAGCGCCATCAAGCTTAATTTTTACGGTCATAATTTGATCCTCTTTGTTGGAATGTTCCTCGATATCATAGGGGAAATCCTGATTGCTATCAAGGTTTAATTTTGCGATGCCAGCACGGCCCTTGAATACCATAGCGATATGATTAACGCTAATGTTGGTCTGAACGGCGTCAAACCTTACCCAATCAGCGGAATCCGCCTTCCAACCCTCCGGCATATCTTCATCAAAGAAATATTCGCCCGTCGCGTTGTTGCCCCAGCCTGGCTTATCAATGTCAATTGAGCTATAGCCAACGGATAACTCTGCCGTCTTTTTGGCCTTGGCGCTGTCAATCGCTCGCTTGTCGTAAATGCTAACCGGAACCTCAACCCCGATCCCGCTCGGCACGCCTTCACCAGCGCATGCGCCAACGACAACATCTTTTGCGTTTTCCGGCGTCACGGTAACATGCCCCAAAGTGATCGGCTTTCCGCTAAAAGTCGCCAGGGAGTCGGCCTTGAAAACCTCGGAGGCGGGGCGGAACTCCCGGCGCTCGCCGAAAGGAGTTTGATAAACCTGCAAGCCGATTCGCGCCACAATAGGCCGATCCACTAAAAAGCCGTGCTCGTCAAAATGCGCTTTCACCTGCACGCTATCAAAACGTTGTACCTTTTTCATCTCATTCTCCTATCTTGTTAAAATCAGGAATAGCCCAGCATCGGCAACCGTAAGGCTCGCCGGGGAAATCGTGTATTGCATTTATTGCAATGCGCTTACCCTCCCATTGCAAATGCTGCAACCTTTCGCGCTCATCAAGAATACCATGCCAAAAGTAATGCGTCACGTTTGCATCTTTCAGGCGCTGGCGCATGAGGCGGCTATTCCAAGATCCAATGATTCCCGTTGCGCGGTTGCTGGCCCAAGAGCTATAAACGGCAAAGCGCTTTTCCGCCAACTCGTTTACCTGAGCGGTTGTTTTGTCCGTAAAATTCGCCTGCCTAACATTCCCGGCCCAATCTTGAATGATATTGGTAAACAGCTTGTTAAAAGCCTCTGCGCTCATGGATTCCCATTGCTCGCGCGATTCTTGATACCATGATTCCGATTGCGTAGCCCCGGCGGCAATAAGCAGGATAACGGCTGGATTCTTTGCGCCGCCGCTTGATTTGGCGACGTTAACCCACTGGCGGGAGTTGAATTTATACACCGTCACCGCCAGCGCGGGAAGTAGACCAATCAGCGCAGCGACGAGGCTTTTTGCGTAATCCTCTATCTCCGTTTGCGCGTCCGTTATTTCCTGATCTGTGGCGTCAAACTTCATTGCGTGCGTTTTCCGGCGCATTAAATCAACGAGTTTTGAAACAGCCCGCTTTATGTCGCGGGCCAATTCTCTTTCGCTTGCCTCCGGGAATCGCCATTGCTTCACGATCCCTTTAACTTTCATTGTTCTTTAGCTCCTGCTTGCGTGCCTGGCTCCGGCTCTTGCTCCGGCTCCGGTAGCTTGATTTTGTCGGTGTCTTTCAGTTTCAGAATTGAACCCATAGAGCGCAGCGTGTCGCGTGCTTCTTCGGTATCAATGGCCTGATCTTGAATCAACTTACATACAGAATCAACGTTTTTGTTTAAAACTTCCGCTTGGTCTTTATCGCTCGGAACCGCCAGCGGCTCAAAGACGATTGACCATTCATCTTGCGTGATGATAAACGGCAATAGGAACTCAAGGATCGGTTTGTAATCCTCTTTGCGCTTACGCTCGATCAGCTTGTGATAAGTTTCTAACGCCGTGTTTTGGCTTGCGCTAACGCCGCCAGTGTTTTTATTTTTCAGCACGATCTCATGAATGCCAGATAGTGAGACGATGCGATCAAGCTTTTTCTCCAGGAATTCCGCCACGCCGGAAACGTCAGAGTTTAAAACCTCGTATTCCTCGTCCTCTGCGTCAATGCCGATCGCGCGCCCAACGCCGCTCTCGTCGTCAACCTGAGCCAAGCGGAGGCGGGCCGCATATTCGCCTTCGTCGTCGTCGCAAATTGCCGAAAGCCCTCTGGCCTTCCACACTGCCTGCTGTTTTCGGCGCAGTAACTGAGTCGCCAACTCCTCGCAGTAGTTGTAATCATAAATCGCTTCGACAAGCCGCTGATTCAGGACGGACGCGCCCCAGCCATCGTTCTGCTTGCGCTGCTCGTTCGGCAGTCGCTCGCCGTCGATAATGCAGATCCGGGAGTGATGAACCTCAAACTCTGGAATATCGTTCCCCGGCGTGATGGTGTACAAAACAGGCTCACCATAACGCACGCTGCGAGCGTTGGTTTCTCGCTTGCTAACTCGAACCTGGAAGCGGTCATAAACGCGAATATCTTCAAGCGCCGCCCCTTCTCTGACTGGTGATTTTAGCATGCGACCATCTGCAACAATGGCGACGATTGCGGATCCGCCGAACAAGCGCGACCAGCACAGCGCATCAATGATTTTTGCATTGAGCCGCTTCTCATCCCAAAGGGAGCGAAACGACGCCTCATCCTTTACGCCTTCAACGGTGAAGCCTGGTGTAACCATATCTTCCGGGATCACGTCGATAATCTTCTTCGCCAAGCCATCAGATTCATAAAAGCTCGCCAGCGATGCATGCGCAGCGCTACGCATAAAGAAAGGCGTTGCAACTTTCTTGTCGCATTTAAAGATCTCGTTATAGCCATCGGCCTTAACTACTTTTCGTTTGCTCATAACTTTCTCCCATAATAAAAAAGGCTGGAATTGTCCAGCCTTGATTATAACATGCGTTTAGCAATTCGTGCTATTTCTTCAAACCAGCTAATCGCTTCATGCGAGAAACCGGATCATCCGCCAAGTTGAGGCCGAGGTTTACAGCATCAACAAGGTTATCAACGATGTCATCATGAGGGTGCGAGTCGTCGAATGTGAAAGCCGATGTTTCCGCCAGCAATTCCGCAAGCATCGGATGCGATTCCGGCAAAGCAACGCGCCCAGCCTTCATGACTGGCGCGGCATCCATAGCGCGGGTCGCCTTGTCTTTATCGCGCTGCACTGGCTCGATATCGATCGGCATTTTCTTTTTCGCACCCTGGATTAAGCCTGTGCCGCTGGCCTTATCTTCAACGTAGATTTTGCGCAGCGTGCCGCACTCCTTATTGCGCTTCCAGCACTGATTTACGAAAGCCACGAATTGCATTTCCAGATCTGGCGCTTCCCACTTGCCGCGCACGCCATCGATAAAGTAAACGCGATTCTTGTAAATGCCCCAATAGCATAAAACAGTGTAGTCGTTTAGCTCTCCGACCTTCTGCGCAGTATCCGCAGTAATAAACGTGTACTCAAAGCGATCCGGTTTCGGTAGCGTGCATTTCTCGCCGTCGCCGTAATACTGGAACCACTCCGTTTTAAACACGTTGCCGCCAAGCGCGATCGGGCGCTGCTGGTACTGAGATTCGAACGTGTACAAATCAGCCTCACGCAGCGCTAACAGCGATTCCGCGCTTTCCTTCGCGGGCCAAAATGAGTAATGCGCCACGCCGTCAATGTATACTGGTTCGCTCGTCAGCACATCCCGATCAAACTCCGGTTTCAACCAGTCAGGAAGCGTTTCGCGGTAATCTTCCGTGACCAGCGCCGGGATACTCACAACGTCAAACTCGATGCCACCCATACCGCCGTTAAGCAGGAACCAGGTCGAGTCGTTGACGTGCAATCGCTGCTGAACCACAACGCAAGGCGTCGTGTCTTTCATGCGACGTGAGCGCACGGTGTTCTTTAGTCGCGTGTGGATTGACGCGCGGCGCACGGCTGAAAACATATCGTCGGGTTTGTCCGGGTCGTCAAGCGTCAGCATGCCAGTAAAAAAGTCGTCCATGTACCCGCCACGCAGACCAGTAACCTGCCCGCCGATAGCGCGCGAGTTGAGTTGCAGCCACACCTTGCCGTTTTCGTTAAGCGCGGTGAGATCCTTCGAACTCGCTTTTGCCAGCTTGCAGGGCCAAAGCTCCTGGAATTCAGGGGATCCGATAATCTCTTTTACCCGGCTGCTGTTTTGCTGCACAAGGCCATCGCTAAACGACAAGTTAAGGTTGCGCACCTTCTTACTTTGAAGCATGGCGTAAACGGGCATGTGAATAGAGAATATCTCCGTTTTACCTGAACCCGGCGTGATGTTAAAGATCACGTTTTGGGCCTCGCCCTTTATGATCTGCTCCACCTTCCAGCACAGCAAAGAGAAATGCCAGTTGCCTAAAAACTTCTGGCCTTGCAGGAGTTGAAACCAGATCCTGATCATCTTCTCAAAGGATACCTGGCTAACCTCTTTGATTGCCCGCTTTTGCGCGGGCGTCAAATCTTCCCATATCAACATTAGATCTTCTCCAGAATGTCAATAACCGCCTCTTTCACCTCTTCCGCCGTTACTGCTTCAATGCTGGTATTTTCAGCGGTGGCGCTTACGTTGATTTGCGGAGCGTTATCAAGGCCCAAATCCTTACCAATGAAATTCGCGCTAACAACGCCGTTAGCCGCAAGCTGAAATTTCTGCTCATAGATCACAGAGTCGATAAACTCCATAACGTCACAAAAACCAGGCTCTTTGCGCCACTTCTCAAGAGCACACTTTGACCAGCTATTAAACAGGCGCAGCCCATTGAGGGTAAAGATTCTCGGCTTGCGCACCTCGTCTTGATAGGTTCGCCCCTGGAATGATGCGCTTTCGGCAGATTTTAGCGCGTTGGATTCCGCCCACTCGAAATAGCGGATCGCCATATCAAAAACCTGCTCCGGCGTGTACCGATGGGATTGGTTAAGCGTGACGATATCGCCGTACTTTTTGTTATACAGGCGCTTGAAGTTATACGCCTCATGCACTTTGTTTTCACTCATGGTTTGCACCTCCTCTTTTACGAGGTGTGATTATACCAAACCGCAGACAATAAAAAACCCCGCATTAGCGGGGTTAGTTTTAGCACTTATATTTGACGCCTGCGCCGTTTTCGTGCTTTAGTCGATTTCCGATCTTGCCAGCGATGCACAGATAGCGACCGCTAACAGTCCACAAATCTTTGTCTTTGTTGTAGATCGCGGAGGCGTAATAGCCTTTGCGAGTCAGGTAATGGGAGCCAAATCGGCCCAAGATGATCGCAAAAATAAAGCCGAGGATGAAGCCAAGGAAAATCATCATTGCAAACTCCTTACATAGTTTATTGAAAATTGGTGTGTTTCCTGATTAGCGCCGGAATACTCCTTCGCCAGCCTAACCGCCATCTCTGCACTGCATGCAGTAACAACGGTTTCGAAATCCTGTTTGCAACTTTGGCACTGCATACCCATTTTGCGGATGGTTAAGTTAACTCGCCATTGCATTTGCTTTTCTCCTGAGAGGTTGCGGGTTACGGTTCCCGCTGCTATCGCCATGCATAGCCGATTTTGATTTTGCGACATTCGCGCCGCGCGTTACCCTTACGGGCCTCTTATGTTTACGGTTTGGATGTTACCAATCAGCACACGCGCCGTCAACTTAAATCACTCGTACTCGCCTGCTCGACCAACTCGCCCGGCTAAATATCCAGCAGTCCACACAAATTTGTAACGGTCAATCAGAACTTTAACAGGCTCATGGTGCTTTGTGATCACTTCAATCATCAGCTTGTCATTTTGGCGGTCTTTCTTCTCCATCTTGCTAACCGCTTCATTCAGGCCGCGAGCCGCGCGCTTAACGATGTTCCAATGTGCTTCGTTCAATCCAAACATTATCAAAGTCCTCTTGAGATCCAAAGGTTGTACATTTCGAAGTAGTGCATTGCCGTTTCCGTGTCGCCGCGCTCCAATGCCTCGTTTTGCTTCTCTGCGCACCACTGCGACGGTTTTTTGTATTCATCCATAGAATCACCCTCCTTAAATTTGCGCCTCTTAGAATGCGTCTGAGGCGCTTTAAACGCTATGCGTTTTCGTTAAAATTTCCGCCGAGGATGTCGCGGATATTGTTTAGCGTGCTGACCTTGAATCCGTCCCACGCTGGCGACCCTGCTTCAAGCTCTCGCGGTGAGCCTGGCGCGTCGGTTGACATATCGTCAATAAGGCAAGCCACCTCGTCAACAACAAGCTCCTTGATGTGCTCCAGATCCTCAACCGCTACGTAAGCCTGAATGCTGCCGCCGATAACCCTACACTGCCCAAGCGCTTTCTCAAGGTCGTCGTAAACTGTTACGCGGTCTTTGTAGCTATGACCGGATGCGATGCGGTAGCGATGCAAGTAAATCATTGCTCTTTCCTCTTTGCTTCAACCTGATTCTCAAGCTGGGTGAAAACCTCTTTCGCGATCTCTTCCGAAACCATGACGCACGCGACGCCGCCACCAGAAACGCGCCAGCCAACGGCGCTTAGTAAACGTTTTGCTTGCTCATCTGACAGGTTAATCTGGATCATTCTTCTACAACCTCGCATTCGTCTTTGCTTACGCTGATATTATCACCAGCCTCGATAAACTCGCTATTGCGCGGAGCGATTACGCAGTAGGAGCCGTCATTGAAATGGCCGTCAACCTCAAGCACATCGCCAACTTTCAGGCCGCATTGCTCAAGAGTGATTGAGCCGTCGCCGTTGAGAGTGTCGATTTTGGTGATTCTGATTTTCATTGCTTTATCTCCGTTTCGTTTCGATGGGGTAACTATAGCAAGTTACCCCGAGCGAGTTTTAGCAATTCGTGCTATTTGGTGATATCAAGCAGGGCGTCCGCCAGTGTGCGCACAACCCGCGCTTGCTTGCGAATATCGAACCCATCAGGACAACGTAGGATTTTGCGAACCTCCTCGTTAGCCGCGATAAGCTCGCTAATGTTTTTCTCAAGCTGTTCGTTTCGCTCCACCAGCGCCAGCGCGTCATGCTTCTTGCCGTTGTGCTCAAAAACAAGCGTGTTTTTTGAGATAATCGCGCTGCCAATCTTCGCGTTATTGATGCGCATCGTGCCGTCGCTGTTAAGCCGCCATGCCATCGCTTCCGCCCTTGCGGCAATATTGAGCGCGTTGTTAAGTTCGAAGCTCACGCGATAGAACTTGCCGCTGTAATCAAGTTTGGACGATGTTCTGCCGTCCACGCGCACGATTGCGGTTTCTCCTGCGTCATCCTCAATGAGTACGCGCCCCTTTGGCATTTCGGAAAGAACTTTGTAGTGCTTGCCCTTGGTAAAGTTGCCGCAAGTGATAGTCGGTGTTACGTATTCGCTCATCATGATTATTGCTCCTCGTTTACAATTTCCCAATCTTTCCCGCCAATGTGGATCGAATGCTCTAGCCGTGTGTAGAATGGGGAGCCTAACTCCCCGTTTGCCTTATAGGTTCCGGCGTACTTTCCAGATTTGACCAGTTCCGCCTCGTAAACCTTGCCCGGAGTTATCCAGGGCGTTTCCGCATAGTCGGTGCGAATCCTTACCAATTCGAGATCTCCTCAAATGCGAAGTAGTCGAAATCCTCTTGGGTGATTGGCTGATCGGATATCACCGCTTCCTCCAGCATTTCAGGCAGCGAGTCGGCGCACATGCTCGCCGGTTCGTCAAAGTACATGTTAGCCATTTCGCGGCCCCACTGGCGGGCATTCTTGAAACCGTGCTTGCGTAAGTTCTCGGTGGTTTTCTTCGAGTCCTCCCAGCGCTTTGCGATCTTGGTAAAGGAACGGGCCAGGTATTTACGATTGGTTTTCATGTTTTCTTACCTCTATGTTTTGGGTTTCGAACTTAATCTCTCTCAACTTTCTACCGTCTCGGTCGTAAGTTTCAACGATTGCCTCGTTGTTGTTGCGGAACACATTGTAACTTACGCCCGGCGTATAGTAAATGCCATTATCATGATTTATGAATAGCATCAAAGAACCTCGTACACGCTGAAATACAGCCCTTCCGTTTCGCTTGGGTGGAATAGCCCAGGCTCCTCCTGGTACGCTTCCGCGCCGATGCGCTCTAATTCCTTCTCGGACACCATAACGACTTCCTCGCCGCACCACTCCACGCGGCGACCTTCCACCTCGACCGGAAAGCTGACCCTGGCTAACCCTGCGTAACCTTCTGCACTGAAAATGCGAACTTTCATGATGTTCTCCTGATTGGTTGCTTCTCTCGAATAAGCCCACTATAGCAAATGGGCTTAGGCAAGTTTTAGCAATTCGTGCTATTTGAGGCGGTCGCGAATCCTCTCTTTAATGAGGTGGTCGCGCATGATTTCGTTAACCGTCGCCATCGGATCGCCATCGGTGAGATAATAATCATATTCGCAATAGCCGCTTACGTTGTTCATTGCGCTGCTGATCCTGATATAGTCGCGGCTGTCACCGTCGAAAGTGTATCCTTCGCGATGCAGTCGGCAAAGCTTGACCTCATGCCCGCCCCTGATAAGTTCTATTACCTCATCCGGGAATCCGCCATCGGTGCAAATCACAGGGATATCGTTTAGCTCCGCATCCTCTGCAAACCGCTTGCCGAAATAGCCGTTACCAAATCGCGGCTTAATCACATCCTCGCTAATCCAGATCATAAACTGGCGCGGCGATTTACCATTCAGGAAATCCTGCTCCTTTTCTTTCTGGCCCCGGTCGTTGTAAGCCTCAAGGAATTGGCGATACTTAACAGGCCCAAGCATGGCAAGCGCGATCTCAAACATCGGAGCCTTGAAGCTCATCATGCGCAGCGGTACGGGTGATTCATCTTTAATCAGCCCGCCGATGGTGTCTTTGCCAGCGTGAGGCGGTGCATTGAGGATGATAATCTTAGCCATGTTGTTTTCTCCTTCGTTGTTTGTGGGGCCATTATATCGGCCCCGGCTGAATCTGTTTTAGCAAATCGTGCTGTTAGGTAATCCATCGGTGACTTTCAGCTTAACCCACTCTATGCGGCCCTCGCGATCTTCAACCTCGCGCTCGTACTTTGCCGCATCCTGGCATGCTCTCACCCGCCAGCAGTTCCGCCCCTCATCGCACCAGTAATAGAACTTCCCGCGAAAGTGGATGTTGTAGGTAAAGCCGTTGTGCCACATCTTGATGTTCATTGCGCACCTCACCACTTAAAGTTGCCAGAAAGGATAATCTCGCCAACGGCGGAAATCATAACCCAAGGCCAGCAAAGCACAGGGTAAAGCTTATCCTGATCCGCTGTGTTTGCTTCTTTGAGAAGCGCCCGCATGAGAGCGCAACCGCAAACGTAAAGCACTGCAACCATAACCGCCAGGACGACTACTGCGTAAGTCATGATGTTTCTCCTTTGTTGTCTTGATGGGGTCACTATACCGTAACCCCGTGAGTGTGTTTTAGCAATTCGTGCTGTTTAGCTCATCCACGCCGTGCGATTGCAGGTGCGCGTGGGGCTTGTCGTATTCAGTAACCTGATAGGTTGTGACCCCCAGGCTGCGGAAATGCTTGATAACGCTTGGTGAGTCGTCAAAGGCGCACTTGATGTGCTCAAGGCCAATCGCCCTCAAGGCCTCCTCCTTGATTGCCGTATCTTTGCGGTTGTCATGTGAGCGACGCATGATCAGGTAATCGAACTTGACGCGGTGCTTGTCGAGCCAAAAATATGTTTCCTGCTCAACCTCATCGCTGCGACCAGTCAGGATAACGACGCCGAAACCCGATACCCAAAGGCCGTTGACAATATCGATCGTGTCTTGAATCGGCACATCATGCACAGCGGCCCGGTTAAATTCGCGCCAGCTTTCGGTTAGGTGCAAATCCTTGGTCGGCAGCAGGTGCAAGCGGTGCATGCCGTCGCTTAGAGTTCCATCCAGATCGACAATCACGATCCCTTTGCTGGCTGATACGCGGTAAGTGTGGCCCCACAGTTCGAACTTAATCATTCCGTCACCTCTTCAAATTCGCCTTTGTTAACGTAGTATTCCAGATCCCGCTTGCTCATTTCCGGCTGAGGCCAGCCACAAGCGAGGTGCCATTTGTAATCGCCCAGGCCGCGCGTCCAAACGTGGAGGCCGTCCCACCTCCACCAGCGATCGGCAAACCTGCTTTTGTAGGTCACATCACGCTTTAAACTCATAGTCGATCACGCCTTGCTCGTTGATAATCTGCGCTTTGTAGAATCCGCCCTTATTGCCCAGGTTCCAAGCCAGTGACATTGGGATCACGCGAATCTGCGGCTCGCTGTTTTCATGTTCCCATACGATGAACGTTACCATTTTGCTTTCCTCGTTTCGTTTCGATGGGGCTATTATGGCATAGCCCCGTTCGGCTGTTTTAGCAATTCGTGCTATTCGCCCAGCATGTAGCGAATGCCATCTTCGCGGCCTTTCTTGTAGCCGTCGAGGTAGCCGCCCCACAAGCCGCCGATGAGGATAAGGGTCGTTGAGACAAAGCTTGTGATAGTGTGATCTGACAGGTAAGCGCCAACAGCAACCAGAGACAGAACAACAATGGATTTAATAAACTCTTTCATAACATCTCCTTACAGACCACGACGAGACAGACGACCAAAAACCTTGCGCTCAAAATCTGACATTTGCGGCTTCATCAACTGGCGCACAAAGCGACGGAAGCGGCGCGGGTCAGTCTTGCCATTACGGCGCATTTTCTGAGTTTGGCGACCGAGAGTGTCGTGCTTAACGTAGCGGCCCTGGTTATCCTTGAGCATAACGAACTTCGCGTAAATGGTCGCGCCCTCAACGCCGTAGTAGCGATAACGCTGATAGTTGAGCGACCAACCGCCGTTGATATCCGGGCAACCCTCGCCGCCAAGTTTGATGGAGCCTTTCTCGGTGACGTACTTCTTGCCAACCTGAAAGGCTTGTGAATCTGACATAACGCAAACCATCACATAGCCGGAGTCGTGTTCGTTAAGGGTCTTGCAGTTTTTCATCGTGTTTTCCTCGTTTTGTTGGTGTAGGGGAATAATAGCGCATTCCCCTGAAAGGTTTTTAGCAATTCGTGCTATTTAGTCCTTAATAAAAATCATCGCAAAGAAAATCACCGCGATAATCGAGAGGATTAGCTCGCCAGCGTACATAATCACCCCCAAATCATCATTATCAAGCCGATAAGTTGCAGCACAAACCCAACGGCACCACAAAACATTGCACCAATCAGCAACCACGGGACAAACTTATGCATTATCAGCTACCTCCATATAAAGCTTGTTATCGCGAAACAGCCTGGCTATCCCGGCCCACTTGAGCAATTGCTCGTACATCACGCCCTCCTCAAGCTCAACGCGCTTGTAAATCAGCCCGTCGCGCATGCCCTGCTCGATCCGGTCAATGGGAAAGCTCTTATCAAGCTGGACGAGCATTATTGGCCCTCCTTCATTGATTCAAGCATTGAGCAAAAACGCTCGATAGCGATTGCAGCGCCTTTCAACTCGTCGCCTTCCAGATCCGTGACGCGAGGCGGTCGGCTGAGTAGCTCACGAATGAACTTGGCCCGCCACTTACTTTCAAGCGCCGAAACGTCATTATCGGTTAGAACTTTGCGCCTTACGTTTGTGTTGAGCCGGATCACGTAGTGAATAATTCCGCTGTCGTCCTGCTCCCGCTTGATGCTCATCCGCCCAGCCGCCTTGACTTCCGGCACGCGGTTAATCACCGTTCGCATGTAGGCTGGCGTGACCTTCGCCACATCATCCGGGATTACGTGAGCCTGAATCATAATCGTAGGGAAGCGGATCTCCTCGCGCTCGCCGTTAACAATCTGAATGGCTCCCTGGCAAAGCTGCCCGCAAAACTCTTTAGCCGTCATTGCGTTAGTTGATTCACTCATTGCGTTTTCCTCTCATTGGTTGGTACGGAGTGCATCATATCACGCATCAAATCACTGTCAACCGTTTTTTTTGTTATCCGTCGTTATTCCCCGTTTCGTTTTTTTAAAATGCCAATAAAATTGTGTAAACGCCTGATTTGAAAGGCGAAAATGAAGAAACAATCGCGTGTTTGCGGAATTGCGGAATACCCCCCTATATATATGACCCCAAATAGCCATCGGCACGCATAACCACCAGCAGGGCCAATAGTACATAAATTGACCAATACACATAATCACATATATAGAAAATAGAAAGGGGGTATGCCTATACATATAGAACAAGCGAAACAAGAAAGAAACAATAATAGTACATATATAACTAACTAATTGATTTATAAGGGTATATATAGATTATTCTATTGTTTCTTTTGTCTAGAAACCGTTTAGCGAATTTGCGGAACCTGATAGGCGAAACAGCCGGAAACAGAACGAAACGGGAGTGGCTGCAAACGCCAGGATTTGGGCACGCGAACAAGCTTGCGCCCTCTTCCGTTCCACCACCATTGCAGAAAGTGCAACAATCAACGAACTTTGTTGCTGCATGAGCAATATAGTCAAAATGACAGTGTACGAGATATGAGCAACACACAAATTACGCACGGCTTTGTAAATAGCACTTTTTGCTAAAACTCCTCTGAACGGTTTTGGCATAATGTACCCATCGAAACGAACTGAGGATAACGAAATGAAAATCAGCAAAACCACCATCAACTTTGCACAGAAGCGCGGCATCTTCCTGGATATCTGCGAGGGTGATGAGATTGTGGCAAGCGATCGCCTGTGGTTCTACTTTGACGAGGACGCTTGCGAGCCGGATCTGAGCTACATCATGAACGCGGACGGCTCTTTCACTTACTACGACACACTGACCCTTGAGCAAGACGTGAAAGAAGAATTGCCAGCGACTATCAAGAACGAGAAGCACCTGCGCCAGGTTATCGAATTCTTGGCAAGCGAAATTAACAAGTGATATAATGCACACCGCAATCAAACAAAGAGGAGACAAATTATGTTAGAGGTTCGAATTGCCGTAGAGCAACTGCGCCGACTGGCGGATGAGATCGAGCATGGTGCTGGCGTGACGATTGGTGATTTTGATGTAAGCCAGCGCATCAATGGTGGTGTTATCAGCCAGGATTTGCGCATTACGGTTTACCATGAGCCGACCACCGAAAACCTGTCTACTGTGTTCGGGATTGATACCCCAACCACGGCAGAAGAAAAGATGATCCCTTGATCATGTACCGGGCCTTTGTTGCCCGGTTTTTTATTACCTGTCAGAGACTGGATAGCACTTTTTGCTAAAACTCAATTCCTCAAACCTGCAATAATGCAATCCAACGAAACAACAAGGAGATTCGACAATGTACATCGGTAAAGATATCCGCCAGCGGGCCAACGAACTTGGGCTAAAGCTGTATGTCACAAAGCACGGTGATAAATGCGTGCTGAATATTTACGACACGGAATACGATCGCATGCTGTGCAATTATGACGGCTACGGCGGAAAGTTCATCCGAGGGCGTCACAAGCTGTTAAGTCGCGAGGCGTTCAATAAATTACCGTTCACAATCACAAAATATCGCCAACTGCATGAGGCTTTGGTTGCGCTGCATGAGATTGTCAAAGCGGAGAAGGAAGCAGGGAGTTTGCAATTGCCATGAGACTGATTATCTTTTGCGATGCGTGGGCCTTTCCGGTTGCCAATGACCACTACGGCGGCGATGGTAAACGCGCAAAACGTCATGGCTACTGGAACTGATAGCACTTTTTGCTAAAACAGCGATGCGAAAACCTGGTATATTAAACGCATCGAGACGAGATGAAGGATTGCAAAATGAAATACACCAACACTTACAACGGTCACACTTACTGGATTGAAGGCGAAAAGGTAATGATGAGCAACGGCGAAATCATTCGCACCTCTAACATGGATATCCCAACCTTCAACGCCATGATTTTTAACGGCGATATGGTGGCGATTGAGGTCAACAAAGAGAACTTTTCTCGCCTCGTTAGCGTGGCAAAGGCAGAAAGCCCAAACCATAACGTTCGATTCCTGGCTTTCGTTGAGCATATGGGTAAAGATGCATGGAAAGGTACAACATCCGCGCGCATGGCTCGGTTCATGGCATGGATTAGTGATCGCAAGGCGGATTACGAGGAGGCTTATCCCGGCGCAACAAATCCAGGCATTGGCGGCTCAACCATCATCGATCAGGATCATTTCACAAACTTTATTGTAGGTGGCGAATGGATAAAGTGATTTACAAAAACACCGAGAACGGCGTGATTTACAGAATCTTTCGCGGGAAGGTTTTCCGCTGGAGCGATGATAAAGAGCGCTGGTTTACTACCCAACTTTATAGACCTTGCGATCTGGCGCATTATCCCTTTGTCGGGATACGGGTTGAAATATACCCGCATGAGGATAAATAGCACGAATTGCTAAAACGGCGAGAGGGCCAGCCGATATAATAGGCCCAACTTCAACAAACAAGGAAAAACGAAATGAAAGCAAAAACCGCTCTGATTCTGGCTCACCTGGATAAAAACGGCAAAGTCACCGTAAAAATGGATCGGGCTTCCGGCTTCTCCGTAGTGACCATTACAAAGCGTGGTGATTCTTATGTTGTTGGCACGATTCCGGGCGACAAGCTTACGCGGGCAAACGTCGCAGACCTGAAAGCGATGCTAATAGCGAACTCAATTTATATAATCAACTGGCGGTAATGCCCTGATTGGTGGGCGGGTCAATGGCCCGCTCTCAGGGTGGGAGGGTTAAATGATGAATAGCGTAGAAAAGCTAACTAAAATACTGATTGCAGTCTTTATTTTCCTCGATTGCTTGCTTATTGGTGGAATGGCGTTCATTCTGTTTGAAGAAATTTGGAGAACATTATTATGATTCAAGATGCATTTTTTAAGCGGCTTCACGATGCGGAGGCCGCTGGCTTAAACAAAGAGGCGGCGCTTGAAGTCGCCTATAAACTCCTAACACTGGATGAGGCGCTGGGGGATATGGATATGGATGCAGAATCCGGCGCTTTCTTTGCAGATCCAACAATGATTGTTAATGATTGTGGTTGCAACTTTGATCCGTCTTGCTCTCGTTGCTTCCCGTTTTGAGGTTATGAATATGCTAATTTTCTCTATGTTCGATGGTTCCGGTCTTGCTGCGCTTCCCTGGGCGGAAGCGGGCCATAAAGTGATCTGCTTTAACGCCGATGAAGGCGACCACGGCGATTACCAGTCAGTGCGCGTAACTCACGAAAACATCACCTACGTTAACGCCTGGATTGATAGCGATTTTGAGTTTCAGGCGCGCAACGAGGTTTACGGTCAGCCAGATTTTGTAATGGCCTACCCGCCATGCACAGACCTGGCTGTTAGCGGCGCTCGCCACTTTAAGGCTAAAGCAGAAAAAGATCCGAACTTCCAGATCAAAGCGGCCCACACCTGCAAAATCGCTGCTAACATTGCGGATTGGTTCGGTGTGCCTTACATGATAGAAAACCCGGTTAGCGTGCTGTCGTCACTATGGCGCAAACCGGATCACGTATTCCATCCGTGCGCATACGGCGGATATCTCCCGGAAGATGATAAGCACCCGGCTTTCCCTGATATCATCCCTCCTCGCGATGCGTACAGCAAGAAAACATGCCTTTGGACGGGTAACGGCTTTGTGATGCCAGAACCGAACCAGGTTTTACCAGCAGGTGATAGCAATCCCGGCTGGGCCAAACTTGGCGGCAAATCATCGCGAACAAAGATGATCCGCTCTCTCACGCCTCGCGGCTTTGCTAAAGCCGCCATGCTCGCGAATCAGAAATAGCACAAATTGCTAAAAGCCCCGGCCCTCGTTGGGGCATAATGCACTCACACCAAACAAGAGGAGATTAAACGATGAAAGTTATTCGCAACGCTGACAACAAGTTAATGAATGCCCGCATTAAAGATGAGATCGCTTTCGAGGCATGCGGCTCTTTCCAGGTTCGCGAGGTTGCAAAGGGCAGCAAGTGGCAAGATGCGAACATTAATGATTTCCGTGTGATTAAGGCAAGAACAATCAAATGCACTTGGGTAGACCATTCCAGCAAGGTTAAGAAATCGTTTAAGGCTGGCAAGCGCTACCAGATCGAGCAAGGGCGCGTTTTGGGTGGGGTTGCTGGTTATGTGTTTGACGAGGACGGCGACCGCTGGACGCTCTACCGCGAAGAAGTTGGATTTTCCGCCGCTGGTGTTTACCTGTTTGAGGCCAAATATTCATGAGGGAATATACACGACACATCCCAAAGAGCATGCTTGCAAATCGGTTTAAGGTGCTCGAAAGCTGTGTTTCATCACTCATCGTCGGCGAGACGGTTTACCAGATAAGAGAAAGGCCGGGAACTCTGCTGATTGGTCACACATTCCACAAATCGCTTTGGTTTGACCGTGACACGCTGGAATGCAGGAGCATAGAAGGCGATCAGCTACTGGTAAAAGTCGAGCGGATCAAATAGCACAATTTGCTAAAACGCTGTAAGATGGTTGCCCTATAATACAGGGCAACAACTAAGGAGATTTTGAAATGTTTTTTGATACTTCTACACTTTCCCCTCAACAAGTAATCGAAACCGCGCAGGCCCAAGGGGTTTCCCCGGTTCGCGTTGCGATTATTGCGAATGGCTATAACCGTGCGCAAAGCTTTTGGGGTGATGTTCAAGATATCAACAAAGGGAATGATAAATACCCGGTAATTTCCTTGGGTAATGATGTTGATGTTGTAGGCAAACTGTCTCGCAGCCTGGCGCGCTCCGTTCAATTCCCGGAATCATCCGCTTATATGCATTTCATCGGCTGCGTATCAGCCGCAATGCTTGGGCGCTTTACGGTTGAATATCATGGAACCGATCAGCCTACTGCGCTTTACGTTGTAACGAGCCAGCCGCCTTCCACTGGTAAATCCGCGATAAACTCAATGGCTATCGCTCCGATGGTTTGCGAGGTCGAGCGCATCAACGAGCAACGGAGCAAAGAGCGCAAGAAGCTGATCGCAAAGCTCAAGGGCTTGGAGAAGGAAATGAAGCAGGAGCGCAGCGGATCGGATATGGCTTCCTTGTACGAGGAGAAAGAGGAGTTAGAGGAGAAGATTGCAAAATTCTGTGATGTGGTTTTCCCGGTTTCTGATACCACGCCGGAAGGTTTGGCAAAGATTAACAACAAACAGGGCAACTTTGCTGTTATCTCCGATGAGGCAACCAGTATTAACAGCCTTTTGGGCTTGACGTATGCAAGCAGTGAGCGCAAGACAAACAGCGAACTCGTCCTGAAAGCATGGGATGCGGGTCACGTATCAATCGCGCGTGCTAACGCAGAAAACAACATGAGTTTTACGGCGCTTGGATGCATGGCTGTAATTGCACAGGATGAGACGATTAACGGCATCATGGAGGCTGGCGCACGCGGTATCGGTGTCAGTGAGCGTTTCTTGCTGGTGCGCGAAGAATCTTTCTTGGGGCGTCGTAGCTTTATCGACGGTAACGGGGATTCAACTTTCGAGCCAGTGGATCAGGGTTTGAAAGCGAACTACTACAAGCTGGTGCATAACATTATGACGGAGGAAGGCGTTAAGCTCACGATCGGCAAATCGGCAATGCGTTGCTTGAATATCGCCCGCCAGGAAATGGAGCCTCATCTCGCAGACGGCGGAAAATATTCACACACAATGCTTCGCGGTGCATTGGGCAAGATGGATAAGCAGGTTATCCGCATCGCATCGGTTTTGCATGTTATCCGCAACTGGTTCAATGAGAGTGGAAGCCCGCAAAAATCGCGTGAGATTGAAGCGGAAACCATGCAAGAGGCTTTGATTATGTTCCATGAGTTGAGCAAAACATATATCAGCGCCGCCAACGCTTCCGGGCATGCTGGCGAGGATGCGGAACTAAACAAGGTCGTCGATATGGTTGTTCGGTTAGGTAAGGCAAACAAGGGCGTTTTAACATCACGCGCGATTTATGAGGCAATTCGCAAGGTTCGCCCGTTCGTCGGTCAAGCTGGCGTGATGAAACGATTGGAGGAAAGCTTGCTACCTCGGCTTGAAGAACTGAATTATGTTTGTAATGCAAACGGGCGTGTGTTTGTGAATCCGGCTTTGTTGGGGGGTTAAAATGTTTCTTCTCGATTTGTACAAATTTTGTGAAAGTTACGACTGGTTCAACCGCCAGCACCTGGCAAGATTTGTCTTTAAGCATCGGGAATGCGAGCGGCTCGCGAGGGCCGCAAATATGACCCCTCGTAAATTCGCCTCAAGCGTCTCTCTTGAGTTTATACCGCGAATGTGTACGTTGGGATACCTTGACTTAAATAAGGGCGTAGCGACGTGCTACGGCTCGCACAAACGGCCCTTTAACTTTGAGTTGTACAGCCTCGAAGGCGAAAAAAACAAATACATTTACGATCTGTTTCATTTGGACGAGTTAAGCGACGATGAATTATTTGGAAGCTCAAAATCTAATCAATATGATTACGAGGCATTGCGCCGAAAATTTGGTATCGCATGAGGTGATGATTGGTGCGCTGTTAATGATCTTGTATAGCGATATGCGGGCCAATCCAGCCAGGGAGCATAACTTACATGATGAGGATGGGGTTTTGCTGGTAAATGTCAGATTGATGGAATGAAAAAAGGAGCCGTTAGGCTCCTTTATTTTTCCTACCACTCCAAAGAATCCCGCTAAGAAACCCAGCAGTGAAGAAGCAAGCAAGGCAAAAAAGAATAGGATACAAATCATCGCGCCCGTTGCTGATTTCTATCTTATCGGCTTTTATCGTTTCCGCTTGGATGCTGGAATTGCTCACTTTCTTTTTGTTGGATGTATCAACACTCCCAACACTTGACTCTTTGAATGTTGTTTCCTGTCTGCTGCTGGCGTCCTGCTTTGCAGTTACCCCTACGGCCTGTTTTACGTTTTCGGCCCCGGCTTGCGCTGTGATTTCCGGCTTACTGCCTACTAAACCAGTCAGAGCGCTTGACGTTGAGCAACCAGATAGCAAAAGCGCTGACACTATCAACATGATCAGCAAAATGATAGCGGTTATTCTGTTAGCTCGTTCGTAGTCCTGATCGTTCATTTCGGTAACTCCTTGACGCAGTATTTAAACTCAACGGCCCGCCTGTTATGCAGCCCCTTAGATTTTTCACGCTTGCCCGTTTTCGGGTTTCGGTAATAAGTCCATTTCCAAAGCTCGTCGCATGCATCGTATAGCTTGCCCTGGTTAATAAGCTTTAGCATTGTTGACTTCTGAAATGCTCCAACGCCAGCGTTAAACGTAAACGAGTACATAGCCGCCCGCATTGATGCTGGAATCTCTACCTTAACCGCCTTATCAACTGCGGTTGCTGCATGCTTGATATGCTTTTGAAGCAATAGATCACATTCCTTTTTCGTGTAACTCTTACCCAACACCACGTCAGGGCCAGTAATTCCGGCGCAAACTGTCCAGATGCCCGCGATATCCTTATAAGGCTTGAACCGGATCCCTTCGATCTCCTCTATTAGCGGTGAAGTTATGGCAAGAGCGGCACTAACAGCGCCCGCTACAACCATATTTTTTAACCTCATCGGTTATTTACCTCTGATTTCGATTGCTCGTTTAAAATCCCCTGATTCCAGGGCTTCCCGTAGCGCCTTGCTATCCCGCCAGCGGAGATAAGCGCCCCACGCGCCAAACGCGATCATAAAGGCCATACTGATAACCGCAATGGTGATTTGGCTTGTTGCAGCACTGGTTAAAGCAGATCCGCCCGTCCCGGCGGTTGCAGCGTTTAGAAAGTCTTTCATGTTACACCTCGATAAAGTTTGTTAATGGGTACTTACATGTTAACCGGGATTGCGCAAAGTTTATAATAGAAAAGGGCGCTGCTAAATCGCAGCGCCCCGCAAGGTGTTGAATTAAATCATTTTTCTATTGGTAAAAAGGTCAGGTAATGCCCCTCTAGTGGTGCAAGTATCGCGCTACCTTGACCGTCGCGGATCTCGTACAAACCGCCAGGAATCGCAACCGCCCGATAAATTGCGCCAACAATGTAAGGTAATGCGGTTGAGGTGTTACGAATGCAGCGAACTTTCATTATTTAATCTCCATCATTTCAGGGTAGAACATAAAGCGCCCAATCTCGCCAAACTCTTTATCGTATACGATTACCGCCGCTCTGCGTCGAGAGCGCCAGCCGCCACGCGCGGCGTATGCATCTTTTGC
>ERZ1024475.8-NODE-8-length-35609-cov-13.462423_pt1 | contig 35609 bp, 17 predicted proteins | sample MGYA00520801_ERZ1024475 | MGnify/ENA primary metagenome ERZ1024475 (study PRJEB33242, sample SAMEA3444311) | Homo sapiens | biome: Host associated; feature: Gastrointestinal tract; material: Stool | place: Uganda | collected 2011-01-01 ...
CAAACTCCCCATCATGTAGCATGGTTCCTCGCTCAGCATATCAATTCCATCCTGTTCACAGATATAAAAAATAAGTGGAAAGTTAAAGAAGCCTTCCACTTATTATTTTATCTACAATCATCAATAGTTCTTATCCAGGCTTCTACATCATTTTCAGATGTACCAATAGCATCTACTTCTACATTCTTATCTCTTAAGAACTTCTCTAGGTCTGCTATTTTCTTAGGTGCATCTTTCCATTTGTTTCTTACAAGTTTCATTATCCTCAACATATACTTCTTATCTTTGATAAGGTCAGAGAACTTCTGAGTTGCTGCTTTATGCTCATCATTATTAAGCGATTCTGAACTTGTATGAGTATAATCATCCTTATTGCTTGCTTTCTCTATAGTAGAGGAAGTCTTCTTTTCATTGGTAGATTCTTCTGTAGTAGGAGAAGTACTTTGAGTATCTGCTTGAACTAATTCTCCTGTGTTAAGATCTACAGAAAGTGCATCTTCACCTAAATTTACATTCTCTGCTTCACCTACTTCTTTAATAACTTCTTGAGCTTTCTGCTCTCTAAGCTTCTTAGCTTCTTTCTCATTGATTTTCTCAATGAGTTCTTTAGCTTGTTCTTCTGAAGATTCCTTTACCTCTTTGGTATTCCTATTAACTTTAATGGCTTTAGGATTTTCACCTTCACTAAGAATAAAGTAATCCCATACTCCTTGTGTCATAGATGGAGATAACTGATTATCCAGAATCATTTTGTTATATCTTAGCTGCTTAAGAGTAGCTTCATCTGTTACTATTTCACCATTGAGAGAGAAAACACCATTTACTTCTCTATAGTACTGATGCTTAAAGATTACCTGACTCTTATCTCCATTCTTGAAGTCACTATTACTATCACTCCTAGGAATATCATTGGTAGGAGATTCTGGTTTAATCATCTTACCATCCCCATCCAAGCCAAAGATACTATATGAACTACCTACTGTACCAAAGAGTGCAGCATCTGTCATTAATGCTCCAGCTTCATCATATTCCATAAGGGTAGGGATGTCTCTTAATACTGATGCTGTGATATTAATTCTAGGATTCATATCCTGGATATTCTGCATAAACTCTGCTCTATCAAAGTTATCATTAAGAACGAAGGTCTTCTGCACTTTTCCATCATGTACTAAAGAGATTTCATTTCTATTCTTTCTAAGTAAAATAGTATCTCCTTCTTTATCAAAGTAGAAGATTTTACTTAACCCAATGACAGCATTCAGTCTTGTCTTATAGTTAGGAGACGTTACTTCCTGCAAAAGAGCATTTATCTTATCTTTCAAGGAACCATCTCTCATCTCATTATACTTTAAGACTTTCAAATATGAAGGTACAAACTTTCCATTGCTGGCAGGCATCAATACAAAAGCACTTCCTAAGTTACCCATAGGGTCTCTTGGAACCATTACTTTATCAAGGGATGTTCCTACTACTAAGAACTTACTCATCTCCTGAATACCCCATGCTACAGAATCTAAGTCATAATGCATAGGATTCCTTACATTATCAGACAGCAATTCTCTAACACTTCTAAACTCAGAGTTTTTATCATTCTCTGTCTGTCTAACTATATATCCAGGAATCAATGATGCAGGTACTATCTCTGTACTAAGATTCTCATTTACATAGAATCTTTCACTAGAATGAGAATCAAAGAATTGTTTCCTTTGCTTCTTTAAGTTCAATCCCCCAGAGATATATGGATTCCAAAGCATGTCATAAAGTGCTAACTTACTTGCATTTCTATTACCATAACCAGCAGTACCTATAATCAAATACTTTTTGCCATTGCTTTCAATAACACCACCATTAGCATCATCATGTATAGCAGTAATACCCTTGTTGATACTGTTATCATAATCAAGTACAAGCATTAAATGACTTTGCATAGCAACATCATTAGTAGCATTACGTTCTGGTTTAACAGCCATGAACTTAACTTTGGCATTAGGATTTCTTCTGATGATTCTAGCTAACTCATGGTCTATAATATTCTGCAACTTTACACCTGCTGCATTCATCCAAGTATAGTACTGATTCATATTATCATTGGTTTCAGAACCTTTCTTTCTTTCAATAATACCATCATCCTGCAATGCTGTAGGATTATATTCACTCATAGCATTACCACTAAGAGTAGTAACACTGGTCTCTATATTATGCTGACCAGTACCATTCAATTCTGCTGCATCTACATTATCATCAGATGAATGTACTTCCTTATTGGTAGAAGTTGTATCTTCCAACTGTTCATCAATAGTTTCTGACTTACATTGAACACTATCGCCATTATCAATAAGATTCTTGTTACCAGTGTCAATGCCTTTAGCAGCAAGGTCAGCTTCATTAGCTGCTTGTTGTCTCTCTATTGCCTGATCTATGTTGAAATCCTTCTTTACTTTCACTTCTGTACTTTCTTTGTCACCTGCAAAGTTACCAATAAAATACCAATCTCCATCTATTTTCTCTAAGGAATCTGCAATAAATGGTGTATTTTTCTTGTTTTTTTGTTCATCCTTGACAGTTTCATACTCATCAGGAGTGATTTCTATAGAAGTATCTTTACCATCTACCTTGAAGGTAATACTATTATCTTCCTTGGTAACAAGTAATCTTCCTTTTTTGGGGTTGTCAGTAGTACCATACCACATATCCCCCATGTCAATACTACCATTACCAAAGTTATCTTTCATCAAGGAACTTACATTTAAGATACTATTATCTGTTTGTTGTAAATCTTCATCCTCAATAACTTGAGTTGTAGGTTCAGATTCCTCAGAGTTACCAAATAAATCTACATTCTCTTCATTACCTAAAAACTCTATATTATCTGTAGAACTTTGACTTACTTTCTTTTCAGCAGCTTCCTTTGTCTCAGCTTCAACCTTCTTTGTCTCTTCCTCCTTCTTTCTCTTTTCTTCTGCTTCCCTAGTCTTTCTCTGTCTTCTATTCTCTAAGGTCGTAGCATCTCTTTGGTAGCCCAAGCTTTCCAGACCATTGAGAACATAATCTAAACTACTAGTTGCATCTAGGTTATTAACATCATCAATAACTTTTTCAAGATTTGCTAATATTTCAGTTTTATTATTGGAGTTCTCTACAATAGTATCAATGTTCTTAAGAGTATTCTCTTTCCAGGCATTATCCCTATCTGATTGAGAGATTACAGCCATTATATCATCTACAGTCTTTCCCCATTCCTTTGCATCTGCTACCTGTTGCTGATATTGAGGAAGCAATGTATCTTTATCAATAATGTCAAGAAGGGTAGAGTTAAGCTTTCTGAGAGTCTTAAAGACAAACTGATTCTTTGCTTCTTCTGTAATATCAGTATGACCTTTCATACCTTCATCAAACTCATAGATATAGTCCACTATGGTCTCTGCATTTCTCTGATTAATTAATTTATATGCAGCTTCAGCAGCCTGTGCTCTTTGAGCTTCTAACTCTACAGCAGCAGCTTCTGGATTCCTAGCCATTCTACTATAGGCATCTTGATTAGCATCTATCCTTTGAGTGAGTAAAGCTATATCCTGTATTTTCTGAAGAGCATCAGCATCTTTCATAAGAAGTCCCTTCTCCAACTTCTCAATCTCTCTTTGTTGCTCTTTACTATACAAATCTCTATTCTCAGGCTTCATCATTCTAGCCCTAGTTACAGGATCCAAAGAGAAGATTTCATCAGCAGTAAGAACTTTATCTTTAGAATCTTTAAAGGCATCAGTTTCTAAATCTCTCATACTAGCCTGAAGCTCATTACTCTTTATAGAAGTTCTGGAGATTAAATCTTCCAGATAGCTTTCCTGTTCCTTGGATGCATCAAGTTTTGCTTTAGCATCTTTCTGCTTATTCTGTGCAGTAAGGATAGCATCACTATTTCCTTCTCTTCTAGCTTGCTTACTTTCATCTATTGCTTTAATATATTCTTTATCAAAAGATCCTGTTTTCTTCTTCTGTTCTTCAAGTTCCTTCTCTATTTCAGCTTTCTGTTTATCATAGACTTTCACTAAGGATTGAGCATTCTTAACCCCACCAACACTGGCAACATTAATTCTAGCATCTTTAGGTGTATCCATAGAAGAATCATCTATTTCAGATTGCATTATTTCTCTTCTTTCTTCCCAATGACCATTAAGAGCTTGTTGTACTTTCATCTTGGTTCTTACCTCTGGAGATATAGAAATACCACTATTCTTCTCTATCTTCTGAATCTCATTTTCTGCCTTATTAAAGGCTTCTGTAGCCTCCTGTAATTTCTGAGCATTCTGAGCAATTTCATATAAAGCCTTCTGAGAAGTATATTCATCCTGCTCTATATCTGGGTGAGAAGCATAATATTGAGAGAGAAGATTGGAAATCTCTTCTTCACTAAATGGATTCTTACCTTCCTCAAGGTTAAGCTGAGAAGCTTTTTCTATCAATGTCTTAGCGTTCTGTACTACAGAAGACATAGTAGTTGGATCATTGGAATCTTTACCTAATTTATCTAGGGTATTGACTGCATGAAGAGCCTTAATAAAATCCATAGTCTTCTGGTCTCCTAAGCTCTCCACATTCTCTGAGGCAATATTAGAAGCTATCAGATGTTCAATATCTACGAAGTCATTATATTCATCCAAGAGATTATTTACATAATCAGCATGACTTCTTAAATCTCTTTCTGCCTGTTTCTTACCATAGTAGGTATTAAGTACACCATTCTGAATGAAATAGTTCATCTGTCCTCTCCAGTCATTCCATTTGCCAAGGTCTTTATACTTGACAGAACCATCTTCATTCTTCAAAGGATTACCATTTTCATCTCTTTCAACCTCTCGTCTAAAGTTATTCTTATAGGCTTCTCTACCTTCCTTTGTAGCTAGTCTTGCAAGGTTAGCAAAGTTTGGAGTGAAGTTTACTATACTACCCAAGGCACCCACAGTACCAGCATTCCATGTAGTCTCCTGACCCATAGAATCCTTTAATCCTTTTATATAAGAGTAAATACCATCTGCAAAGCCGTATGTGTTAGCTAAAGCTTCACCATTCTGATAGGAATGAAAATACTTGTTAAAACTATCCTCATTGATTCTTTCAGCAGCATCAACCTGCATATCATCAGTACCATTTGTCCAGAATCCACCCCAAGCCTGAGAGCCTAATGTTTTACCGAACTCCTTCCATTTATCTGTTCTAGTAAGAAATTTACTTGCATCAGTAGTTAATCTCTTTCTACCTTCTGCTGTAGTTACTTCCTTTAATCCTTTAAGAGTAGTTGACATTTTCTTTGATAATCCAGCAGGGTTAGTATAGAGGAATTTTCTATAACCCATAGTATTGACAAAGCCATACTTGATAGCTTCTGGCCAAAAAGTATTGAAGGCAGCATCTCCTGCACTATCAATAGCTTTTTGCTGCAAGTTAGCATACTCCTTAGAAGACATTCTTTCCTTAATTCTATTTTGAACTAATTCTCCAAGAACTGCTTCCTGAGCTTTAGCATGGAGCATCTTATCAAGTGCTTTCTCATCAGCAATCTTCATACCCCCATCTCTATGCATTTGAGCAATATACTCTGCTTTTAAGCCAGCAGCTCTAGCCTTAATAAGTCTATCAACACTTGCTTTATAATTCTTATCAGTATGGTACTGATTATAAATATCATTTCTACTAGCAGTCATTGCAGCTTCTTCTGCATTAGCTAGATTCTGTTGAAGTGTCTCCTGGAAAGTACCTCTATTATAAGCATAGGCAATACCCAAGGCACCTGCTGTTCCCTGAGCAACCTGACCAACTTTAGTCTCTGCTGTAAGTAACTTACCTGTGGTATCCAAGACTTTACCAAAGCCTCTAGCCAATTTACCTACTTTACTGGCAGTACTCAATGCCTTACCTACAGTACCAATACCAAAAGGAATAGCCTGTGCTGCTGCATCTGCCAGACCAAAAGACATCATCTTAAAAGACTCATACCAAAGGTCACTATCTTCATTAGGATTATAAGCTACCTTATAAGGACTGCTTCCAATCTTCTCATATTGCTTCTGTTCATTTTCATCGAGAGTTCCAAACTGTTCTGCTCTAGTCCAGTACTGAGGATTAAGTGTCATCCAGTCAATACCAAAGGCACCCTTTATATCACTACCATCAGGATTCTTTCCCATATTATGAAGAGTGGTATAATCTACCTGCATTCTATGGACAGAATGGAGTGCTCCTTCACTATCTTTATAATGAAGACTTCCCTGCCTATCTCTTATGACTTTAGTCTTATTAGGATCAAGAACATTGCCCTTATCATCTACCATTACAATAGGCTTTTCAGCATAGGCATCCTGACCAGCTCTATATAATTCTGCAATACCATTAAGTTTATCAGCAGAATAACTCATAGCTGATATACCTACATCCTTAGCAAATAAGCCAAATTTTTTAAAGCTACCTTGGTGCTCTTTGATATATCTCTTAGCTTCATTATTCAAGGCTGTAGCTGCCATATCTGGAGACATATTAGCCTCATATACTTTCTTTTTGGCAAGTATCTGGCGCATATCATCAATGCTAAAGTTCTTCATTTCTGAAGTAACCTGATTTTCAGAGCCATTGCCATAATGAGAAGCAAACTCAGATATACCCATATTGGATATACCATTCTTATCTTTATAACTTCCAGGAGTAATAGCCTGTATAAAAGCTTCCTTTACCTGTTTATCACTAAGTCCTGTAATATATGGATCATTGAGATAAGTTTGAGATACCTGAGTACCTAAGTTCTTTGCATGATTATCTATATCATCATTATAGATATTCTGAAGAATTTTATTATTTGCCTCCTTCTTGATTCTTTTAAGAGCTTCATTATCTAATTCATTGTTGTCATTATCTATATTAGTATAGAGACCTCCAGTAACATTCATAGACTGAGCTGCATTCTTTAAAAAGCCAGAGAATCCTTTGTTGGTAGCTTCCTTATACTTAGCATACTTATTAATATCTTTCTGCCAGGCATTCTCAAATTCTGAAGGAGTGAGATAGTTACTCTCCATCAGTTTAAGTTTAGCATCAGTTGAGAGCTGATTATATTTTTCAAAATCAGCTCCTAAACCCTTATTGTTATTTCTTGTACCATCAGCATTAATAGGACTATATAATTTTGTAAATTCTGTGTTAACTATGTCATCCTTATATAAAGTATTACGCATATCTATATCTGGTATAGCTTTGAATTTTTCAATACCATACTTATCAATGAACTGTTTGTTGGAATAGAGATTATTGATATATACAGGATCATAACCATGTTGTGAAATCAAATCTCTATTCTTATTTATAAAACTATCATACTGAGCTTTTGAAAGACTTCCTAGTCCCTGTAAGCCTCGTAATCCTTGTGGTCTGTTTATTGGCATAACTTCTATATTTTAATTTTATTTGCAAATTTAATGAATTACTTAGATGTACCTTCTCCTTTTATGATGATTATTATTCAAACTAATGAACTTACTGAGTAGTTTAGATTCATTTTCTTTTTATATAAAAGGATATATTACTTTCAGATTAAAACTTTTACCTCATATATTCAATATAAATATATCAATTTGATAGTATTTACAAAGTTTAACTGAAATAGTTTGCTCGAAATGAAGATTATTGTGCAAAAAAGATTAAATTTGCAGCATCTAAGAATAAATAGAAACTAAACTTGAAAAGGAAAAGGAGACTTTAGAATGAAAGAAAGTAAAAATGGCAGTAGTATGCCTACTGCAAGTGAAAGAACAATTTGGGCATTTTATCAATGGGCTGTTATATTTGCACCTATTGTATTGATGCTTTCTCACTGGTACATATTTTATGTATTCAGTCAGAATAACTGTGAACTGATGCATTATTCACCAGCTAATGAAATATGTATAGCTTGGATTTACACTATATTATATCTGTATGTACCTATTATGTTGGTACCTGCTAGTTACTTTTTTAGATGGTGTAATCTCTTTAGAGTTCCATTTATCTATTTTATCTTCATTAATGTAGAGAGAATATACTATGGCTCTTGGTTCTGTACCAATGAAATGATAGATACTCATTATATCCTTATCTATTGTATCATTTGTATTTATGCTTTGGAACTTGTCGGTTTAGTTCTTAAGTATCAGAAGAATATTAGTAGAGGTATTAGACTTTTTTTGATTCACCTCTTAAGAAGAACAAAAAGAATGTTTGCCAATAGTCCTGCCAGTGACAAGATGAGTGATGTGATTATTGATATAATTGAAAAGAAGCAATCATAATGGATTTAAGAGAACAGTTTTTATGCAGTGCTCTAGATAGATTCAAGGAGATGATTACCAATGGTGACTGCTCCAAAGCAGACATTGCTTATTTTTCTAATCTATCTAAGTATGAATTAGATAGAAGAGGTGCTACTGTAGATAAGAAAGGATGGCTTACAAAGATTGAAGCTAGCAAAGAACTTGGAGTTAGCACCTCTACTTTCGATAGAATGATTCTTAAAGGTGTTCTGCCTAGAGGAAAAAAGATAGTCCACCAAAAGAATTTAGTGTGGAAATATGATGGTATTGAGCAATTAAAACGTATGATGTTGCTCAATGTAAAGGACTGATATATAATATATTAAATGTAGAGCTTGAGCAACGTTTGTTGTTCAGGCTTTTTTGTTATATCTTTGCCTCAGTAATCGGTTACAAAGTGTTTTAAATCTAATAGTTAATTGTTAAATCAGATTGTATCATGGATATGACAAATGAGAAAGTAGTAGAGAAGAAAGTCTACGAAAACAAGAAGGATGAATATGCATCTAAAGGTGTTGCAGGAACTGCCCTTGGTTTGGGTATAGCCGGCACTGCTCTTGGTGTATTGCCTTGGCTTACTGGTAATGGTGGCCGCAGTATCTTTGGTTCACTTGGTAATGGTATGCCAGATAATGTGAATATCAATACCTATGGTGGTATGACTGCAAGTAATACTGCTCCTACAGCCCTTGAGGTAATGCAGAAAGAGTGCTCTGATGAGGTGAAGTTGATTACTGATATGTTCACCTTGAAGTTGAACACTCAGCAGCAGATGTATGACCATCGAGATACTGACATCAATGAGAAGTTCAGTATGTGGAAGGGCTTTGTAAGTGCATTGGATGCAGAGAACAGAAGAAGTATGGAGGCAGAGTTTGGTCTTTATAAGTCTCAGAGGGATGCTAATGATCACTTGAAGGATGCTATGGTAGAGCAGGGATTCTCCCTTTACAAGAGTCAGCGTGATGGCTTTGATGCTCTTAATGAGAAGTATGCAGCAAAGTTCAATGAGCTTGATAAGGAAGTAGCAGTATTGAAGGCTATCCGTCCATATCAGGATAAGCTGTTGATGGATTATACTGATAAGAAGACCTGCACCTGCATTAGAGGTCAGCTTGTATTGCCTAATACTCCTGTAGTCAATGGCTATGGAAGCTATAACGGCTGCAACTGTGTGAGTAGTGCAACTCCCACCACTGGTGCCTAAGCAGAAAGCTTCTAGGAAAAGAACAAAGAGAAATTAAGATTGGTAGGAGATACTATTCAAAGGTATCTCCACCTTTCTAAATTAAGTATCAATTTTAAATAGATGTTAGTATGAATTTTGCAGCAGACCCTATATTAGGAGGACAACAAAGTCAGCAGGACACACTCAGTCAGATGAATGAGTGGGCACAGAAATTTGCAGAGTTACAGAAGCAGAAAGGTAATTTCAATATGCAGCCTCAGCAATCAAAGACTCCTACCTGGGATGAGATAGATAAGATAATGGATGGTCTTACTGAATCACAGAAAAGTTATCTTAATCAAAATCAAGACTTTGTAGAGAGTTACCAAGATGTAGCCAATATTCTACAGAGAGAAGAACTTAGGATCATTAGACCTCTTGTTGAGCAGACAAAGGATGGTAAGGAAGCTTTGGACAAACATCTGGCACTTATCAAGAAGTTAAAGAAGAATGCTTTACAGGAAGAAGATAAAAATATGGCTTTGTGGAAAGACTATATAACAAATCATAGTGATAAGACATGGCAGGAATATCTTGAACTTGTCAAGAAAGGAGGCTCCAAATGAATATACCTACACTTAAAGAAAAAATGCTTAGTAGCCTAGATACCTGGCTTAAAGGACGTGTTGATGAAATGGTAAGTGATAATCCAGCTTTATCTCTACCTTCAGTTTATATTAAACGTGGATGCCATAACATTCTTAACAAATATGAGGGAAAGATAAGTCAGAGTATAGATAATGCAGCCTTATTCCTTGCAGATGAGAATGGAGATATCAATACCAATACATTGTTTGCTGATGCAATGGAAATCTTTAAAGGACTTGAAGACAATACTTTTGATATAGGACTGGTTCAAGGTGTAGTAGGTAAGGGAAGAATTTCCATAACCTTACCAGATAACATTTTTACTAACATCATATTTGGTAATAAGAAAACTATCACATTCAATGAAAATGACTTTTTGGAATTGAAGTCTTTGTTTGTTGAATAATAAATACTTAGAGATATGGAACAAAAGGAACTAATGAATATGTTTGATAAGCTCTATACCAAGATGAGTACATCCAGTGACACTAGTAATATGCATGTCTTTGGTAATACTATGAAAAGCATGTTTAAAGATATGATAGAATGGAGACCAGATGTTGCTCAGGAATATCTTGATAAACTGGAAGCTATCAACTGGAAGAACTACTTGTCCAAGAAGGAAGCTGTAACCATAGTAAATGGTATGGAACCTTCAGGAGGTTGGGATGTTTCTGAATGGGAAAGATGTATGGAGAATATGGATTTCCGTACTGAGGATTCACCTTATTATAATAAGTGGGCTATGTATGTTGCAATGAATATGATTTACTCAGATAGTGCCAGTACTATTGCTAAGATTGCAGGTAAGAGCCTTTCTGAAATGCCTAGAGAGGAAATGTTCAAGGCTATACACTGCCTTGCTTTAGATAAGCTGAAGGATAAAGATGGTATGTTTGATATTCGGGCATACTTTCATGTATAAAGATATTACATCATAAGATTTACTGTTTGTGTTAAGGAGGAGATTCTACAAAGAGTCTTCTCCTTTTTATATTATATTAGTAAGTTGATTTAGATTGAATTAGGGAAAATGTTAGATACCTTATATTGATTACTTCTTTTGTTATCTTTGCAAATAAAGAAAATAAAGAAATATAAATATGGCATGTAACGCAATAGGTGGATTCCCATCACAACAGTTATCCTTTAGTAAGAAAGGAAAGGCATGGAGGCAAAAATGCGTGGATTTTGGAGATAATCATAGCTTACTTCATTATCATTTGACAAGAAAGTCTGTTGCTGCAATGAAGATAAACAAAGACTTGATTAATGGTCAGATACACATGAGTGACTTGAAGTTATTCCTTAATCCTTATAGTATTGATGCATCCTTTATTCCTGATAACATACAGCATTATCCCATCATTAACTCTAAGTTAGCAGTACTTAGAGGAGAGGAATCAAGGAGGTTATTTGATTTCAGAGTAGTAGTTACTAATCCTACTGCTGTCTCAGAGATGGAAGAAGAGAAGAACAATCAGGTTAATATGATGCTTCAGCAGTTAATGATGGATGACTCAATGAATGAGGAAGAGTTTAATCAGGAACTACAGAAGCAGTCTGGCTACTTTACCTATGAGTATCAGGATAAGAGAGAAGTAAGAGGCAATCTTCTGCTTAATCATTATATGAAGGAACTGGATATTCCACAGCTCTTTAATGAGGGTTTTGTAGATGCTTATACTCATGGTGAAGAAGCATATCTCTGTGATATAGTTGGTGGAGAACCTTATATAGAAAAGATTGACCCTTTAAAGATGAGAGTCATTAAGTCTGGCTATTCTAATAAGATTGAGGATGCTGATATGATTATCCTTGAAGACTATTGGAATCCAGGTAGAATTATTGATACTTACTATGACCAATTATCCAAGAAGGATATAGAAGCATTGGAGACTACTCCCAATAACATGAATGGTAACTATACTGATTCCTTGGATAACATTGATGCCAGATATGGTTTTGTGCCAAATATTAATGTAGATGCTACAGCTGGCGATGCTGTCTTTAGTCCTCTTAGTCTGTTTGATGATACTATTGATACTACATACTTACCTTATGATATGAATGGCAATATCAGAGTATTGAGGGTATATTGGAAATCAAGGAGACAGATAAAGAAAGTAAAGAGTTATGACCCAGAGACTGGGGAGGAAGAGTTTAACTTCTATCCTGAGACTTACCATTGCGACCCTTTAAAGGGTGAGGAGGAACAGACCTTCTGGGTTAATGAAGCATGGGAAGGTACTAAGATAGGTAATGATATTTATGTAAACATGAGACCTAGACCTATTCAGTATAATAGGTTGAGTAACCCATCAAGATGTCACTTTGGTATCATTGGTAGTATCTATAGTACAAATGGTGATGTTCCTTTCTCTCTTGTAGATATAATGAAGCCTTATTCCTACTTCTATGACATTATTCATGATAAGCTTATTAAGCTTCTTTCCAAGAACTTTGGTAAGATTGTAAGGATGGACTTTGCTAAAGTACCTAAAGGATGGGATGTGGATAAGTGGCTCTATTATATTAATGTGAATAACATTGCAGTAGAGGATAGCTTTAAGGAAGGTAATATCGGTGTAGCCACAGGTAAGCTTGCTGGTGCTATGAATAATGCTTCCTCTGGCGTTATTGATGCTTCCTTGGGCAATGAGATTCAGCAGTATATCAGTCTCTTGGAATGGATTACTAACAAGGTTGGTGAAATGGCAGGTATCTCCAAACAGAGAGAAGGTCAGATTTCCAATAGAGAGACTGTCGGTGGAGTAGAGAGAGCTACCCTGCAATCTTCTATGATTACTGAGACTTTGTTTAATGTTCATGATAGCATAAAGAAGAGAGTACTTGAATGTTTTCTTGAAACAGCCAAGATTGCCCTTAGAGGCAGAAAGAAGAAGTTTGATTACATTCTTGATGATGGAAGTAAGAAACTGATGGAGATAGATGGTGATGAGTTTGCTGAGTGTGACTATGGTCTAGTAGTAGATAATAGCAATGGTACTCAGGAACTTAATCAGAAACTTGATACCTTGGCTCAGGCAGCTCTTCAGAATCAGACTCTTGACTTCTCTACTATTATGAAGATATATACCACCAAGAGTACTGCTGAGAAGACTAGGATGGTTGAGAATAATGAGAAGCAAAGGAGAGAAGAAGCTATGCAGCAACAACAGCAGCAACTTCAGATGCAGCAGGCTCAGCTACAGCAACAGGCTCAGCAAGCTCAGGCAGAGCAGGAGCTTAAGTATAGAATGTTCCAGGAAGAAATGGAGAATAACTTGTTAGTTGCTCAAATTAATAGTAAGGCAGAAGCTGATAGATTACAGTTAATGGGTGGTGCTGATGCAATGACTATGGAACAGAAGCTTAGTCTTGAAAGAGATAAACTCTCAGAGAATGCTAGACAGTTTAATGAGAAGCTTGCCCTTGATAAAAAGACACAAGCTGATGATGCCAGACTTAAAGGACAGCAGATTAAAGCATCTGTCAAGAGGAGTACAAGTAAGAAGTAGAAGTGTATTATATATAAAGAGTAGAAGTAATGAAGTTAATAACTATAGAATCTTTTCAGCTGAAAGTAGCTGACGAAGCTTTACTTATAAAGCCTATAAGGAAGCTGTTTAACCAAGACAGAAGTGCTTCAAAAGAGCAATTCTATAAACAGATGTCTTATCTTTACTTTATGGTGGATCCTAGAAGTACTTATTCCTATATCCTTAATGAGGAAGAGAGGGCTAAAGCTATCATAGAGCAAGAAGGACTAGAAAAGGATTTTAAACCATCTCCTTTATTGGAAGAAGCTATGGCAGTATATAAGAAGCATACAGTAACTCCTTCACAGGAGTTGCTTAATGCTGCATTGAAGGCTGCACATACAGTAAGTGAGTTCTTGATGAGAGATGATATTCTTGATATGGAAGATGATAAGGGTAAACCTAAATATCAAATCTCTTCCATTACCTCTGCATTGAAGAATGTAGAAGGTATTGTATCTTCTCTACAGAATCTACAGAGGAAGGTAGAGAGTGAACTTAGTGAGCAAAGTAAGGCTAGAGGTAGCCAGGAGTTAACCATATTTGATGATGTAGATTAATATGAAAAGAGAAAAAATATGTTCTTGTGCTATACACATAGATATGTTTTATAGTGAAGTAATAGTAATGACAACTACTTCTAAAGAGTATCTTTATGAAGAAGTTGAGAATGTTCTATCTGAGGATTTAGGTATGAAGAGTGAATGGGCTAAAGACTTCGCTTCAGAGATACAGAAGTATCTTGATGAAGAGAAAGTTCTTCCTCCAGGTATGACTTTGGATATTGAAGGCTTAACAAGTGGTAGAGATGTATTTGTTATCTTTGATGGTACTCCTAAGACAATAACCAAGGAAGTCATTATACATGAAATGGTTCATGCTATGCAATGTATCTGTGATACTAGAGGAATAGATGATAGAGAAACAGAGGCTTATATGGTTGAATATCTTTGTCATGTTCTATTTACTCAGATAGCAGAATGGAATAAAGGGACTAAGAAAGGTTAAATATAGCCTTAAGTACTTGGTATATAGAAATAATTGAAGTATCTTTGCATAAAAATTTGAGTTATGAAGAAATATATATTAACTTTAATAGTTATGGTTATACTTACTTTGTCGGCTATGATATATCATACCTACAAAGTAAATCATTACTATGAGCATTTTACTCCTAATAGTAAATTGGTTAAGGAAATAGTTGTAGATACCAGGAATCAGGATTGTTATAGAATTTTTGGAATTTATAAGAAGGTATATAAACGCTATAATTATAACTATCAAGATTCTGTGTACTATAGCTATTGTCAAGATTCTCTTATGATTGAATATTGGGTCAATGAAAATAAAGATACAGTATGTATACATTATATTAATTTGAATAAAGCAAAATAAATATGCCTACAGATTTTAAAGGAATACCTACAACAAGAGACAGGATACTCTATGCACGAAATATATCTTTGTTGAATGAAAGATTAAAATCTATACCTATAGAACAAAGAGCAGCTATACTTGGTTCCATTATAGAGGAATCTGGAGGAAATCCTTATGCAGTAGACCCTAGTGGAAATTATCAAGGGTTATTGCAATGGGGAGCAGATAGGTATAGACCTAAATCTTCTAATCCAAGAGTAGAATTAAATAATCAAGCTCAATATATCCTTGACACTATGGATAATACTACTGATAAGGTAAGTTGGACTCATGGTGGAAAGAGTAGTGGATATAATACTCAAAAGGAAGCTCATGATGCTTTCAATAGTAAGAATAATACTTTTGCAGATAAGTTTAGAGCTTTCAGTTATGGTTATGTAAGACCTCAAGGAAAAGAGAACTCTTATAAGAATAGACTAAAGGTTGGACAGAAAGTACTTAATAGGTTAGTTGTTAATGAAAATCTTGCAAGACCAAAGCCAGACAAAGTACCTAGATATAACTTTGAATCTTATACATTTAAACCTAAAAGAAGATTTGATGAAGGTGGTTATCTTGATAATACTTGGGATAGCCTATCTATGGCAGATAAAGCTGAGATGATTAAAGTAGCAGTTGCTAATGGTATTACTACCTTACCAGAGATTAGAAGTGCTTATAACGAGTTTGCCAAAGGTGGTTATATACCATCTGCAAGTATTAAAAAGAGAATCTCTAATTGGGAAGGTGCTTCTATGAAAACCAACAGAAGCTTTGAAGCTGAAGCTAAGGACTTTAATCGTGTAATTCCTGAAGAGATAAGAAGTAAGTTATCTCATCAACAGCTTGATGCTTTATATTCCTATGGCTATAATGTAGGTATGGGTAATCTTAAAGAAAGAGTAGTACCTACATTGACTGCATATACAAAAGGTAAAGCTAGTAAAGAAGATGTTCAAAGGTCTATGTGGGCTAAGAGAGATAATGAACTAAGGGGATTAACTACTAGAAGAAATGCTGAGAGGGAAATGTTCGGTGGTAATTATAGAACTACCTTTATTGGAACAGGAAAGTTAGGTACTCATATAGATCCAATTGAATATACTTACTACGAAGACCTTAGTCCTATGATAGATAATATCAATATTCCTCAAATTCAGTTTCCCGACAGTATGGCTGTTGATCCTACTACTCTTTACAAAGCTCCTACTATTGATGAGACTTTATTCTCTAAACCTGAAGTTACTTCTGAAGAGCCTGTATATAATCCTCAGCAGGAGAGACTTGAAGGCTTGAAGAGAATGAATACTATTATGGGATTACTAGGTCAAAGCACCCCTTTTGCAGGATTGGTAGACACTAGTACTCCTGGTTTGCTATCCTATGTTAACCAAATATATAATTCATAAACCATGTAGAAAAAAGAAAGGTAGAAGGGAAACCTCCTACCTTTTTCTATATCATTTCTTTCCAATGTTTAAAGAATTGGAAAGAAATGGATGGTTTTATGACTTTCTTAGCTTCCAATGATTAAAGCATAAGCAGTTCTTTTGACAGTCACGATAAATATCATTATCTTCTTCTACCCAATGTTCCCATTCACAAGTTGAACATCTAAGAGGAACATTTGCTAAGGCAGCTAATTTCTTGGCTTTTCTTTTAAGAATTCTACATGCTTTTGCAAATCTAACATCATTTGTTACAATATTTTTAGATATCCAATAACAGTTGTTACTGTTGAAAATCTTTTTTGCTAATCTTGCTTTCATTGTACATTGTTTTTATTCATAGTCTGACATATCGAGAAGTACCTCTAACTTAGATGCTATCTCTGTCATTCTTTCCTGGATTATACTTATTTCAGGGATTCTGTTCTCATGTCCCTCTTTCCAAGTAACATTCAATATACCTAAGTCTTCACCCTTAGAAGTCTTCATAGCTCTCATTGCAAGAGCTGTACATTGATTTTCTTTAAGGATTCTTGCATAGCCTGCATCTACTTCTGCTACTTCATCCATACTAGAGAACCACATGAACTTATTCTTCAGCATATAACCAATGATAGGGAAGAGGTTGGTAGGAATACATTGGAAATCCTTATAATTAAATACTACACCTTCAGCTGTATTTACAGATGGGAAACTCTCATCATAGAATCTCTTATGATAGCCTCCAATATACTTCTCTGTATTGTGCATTAACTCAATGGTAACTACATCACAATGCAAGGCATCTCTAAGATAATCTGTCATCTCATTAGCTTCTTCCTCTATCCTTGAAGTCTGAGCATAACATTCCTTGTCTTTCTGTTTATCCTTTTTCTTCTGTTCCTGCATGGCTACCAGTACAGCATTCATTACTCTTTTTTGAGCATACGTGGAATATAGTATCATAGCTAACCCAACAATAACACCAATGGTTATGGGATTGGGTTCCATTATAATACTTACTATCCAATCATATAAATCATCCCTAAGAAATAATTTACCTAGGAATAAAGCTACTAAAGTACAGAGGATTATCTTGAAGAAGATACTTACTGAGTGGTCTTTTACTTCATTTAGTTTACTGAATCCTCCTAAAAATTCTGTGATTGCCTGTATCACACTAGAGATTTTTTCTAACATTACCTTTACTATTTACACATTCTTTACTGTTGTTCAAGGATGTCATAATGTCCAATGTGATATTTGTTACACACCCTACAGAAATAGGATGTCATTCCATATAGCTTATGCTTGGAGATATACTTGTCAGCTTCTTTCTCTGTCTCATAAGTCTTCTTACTCTTACATCTAGAGGTATAATGCTGTCTTGGTCTTGATTCCTCAAAAGGTATCTTACAAATTCCCATATCAACAATATCTATCCTTTTCTGCAAAGGTATATACATTATATATAACTAAGAAGATATTAAGAAAAGTACTAAGAATAGCTATTATTTTTCTTAGGAATAATACAATAATCTAAAAGTAAGAACGTTATCATAATAAAAAAGATTGCTTATGAAGTGTTCTTTATATCAATATTATAGTCAGAGTCCTCTTAGTTTATATGAGGTTAGAAGACATTTCCTATGGAATTTCTACTGTCAGGATCATAGTAGAAATGATGCAAGGAAAGTCTTAAAGGCTGTTGTTGCCTCTTCTAAAATAGGTAGGATAATAGATAAATCTCTACAAAAGAAGCATGTACCTAATTATAGAGAATTTCTATCTGCTATAAAAGGGATGTTTAAATTTTGGTTTTGTTCTAAAGAAACTTTGATATTAGCTACAATAGAGGCTATATTGAAATGGGACATTGTTGCTAATAAGAAACTGGGATTAAAGACTCAAGAGGAATTAAAGCAAAATGCCCTTAATGTACTTAAGAAGTATTTGATACATAAAGAGGTATCTATAGATGATATTCTTCCACCTATAACAGATAGTTCTTCTCCTGTATCTGTTGATTTAGAGTCCACAAAAGTATCTTCCGATGATAAACATATAGAAGATACTTCAGAATCAGATGATTTTTCTTCCATTAAGATTTGGACTTTAGATGAATTTACCAATGAGTTTGGACCAAAGATGCAAGTAAAGGAATACGCTAATGGCAAAACAGGAGACTTATTCAAAAGTTGTGTGTTTACTAAAGGTAAAACTAGAACCTTTGTATCTTTTTCTTCTAAGTTAGGAGAACATACTAAGCAAGAATTACTTGATATGAAGGATGAGTTGATAGTTATGAAAGTGCAGAATGGTAAATATAAGCTTGCCAAGCACTACTATACATAAAGTATTAATATTTTAAATTACATAATATAACATGAAGAAATATATACACTTTGTAATTCCTTATGCAATATATGTTAGTATAGTTTTAATAACTATAGCTGATGCTAGACATGATTACTGGCAGTTGTTTATCTTTTGGATTATCACCTTACCTTTAATTGTAGGTTATATTGCTTATCTTATATGGGAGCGTAAGAACAAAAAGAATAAAGGAGAGTGATTAGCTCCCCTTTATACCTATTATCTGTTAGAAGGTGAAGCTTCAAATATCTTAAAGATAGCATCGTCTTCATCCATTCTCTGCATCTGTTCCCAATCCTTGAAGAATGGGAGATTATACTTAACCATGTTTCTCCAGTATTTATTCTCTCCTTTATGGTCTCCTGTTTTAATATCTGTAACAATATCACCATTGGTAAGACCATAGAAAGTATAAAGTAGGGAGTTCATAGTATTCAATGATGCCATAGGAGAATTAAGTACTGTCAACCAGTTAGAGATATTCTTAGGGTGAGGCATTGAAGCTTCTGTATCAAGAATAGCTCTCTTTGTCTGGTATATCCACCATCTTCTCCAAAACTCTCTCTTATGCTTATCTGGATCTCCAAGGGCAAAGCCAAGACCTAACAGACAGATGTACATCATCATTTCAGCTCTAACTCTCTTGATATTATACTTTTGCATATCATTAAGATTATGCCATTGTGCTTGTGACCTGAACATAAAGGTATAGAAGTCTTTCATAAAGAGTTCAATAGCATCTATCTTCTGACCCCTATTCCAGGTATCTTTGGTGTCATCATTGGTAAGACCTTTGTATAAACTATACCAATATCCTTCTCTATCTTCTCCAAGAGAAGCATCAAAGTGTCTCTTTCTAAATCTCCTAGAGTAGTGCTCAACCATCCATTGTCTAAAGTTCATTATACCACGTCCCCACCACTTCTGATGTAATAGTCCTTTATCCTCATCATTCATGGCACCATGAGTAGATTGATTAGCATAACGAAGTTTCTTTCTTACTTTATCAATGAAGGCATCTGTGATAGCATTACCATCAAGATCAGTTACCCCAGACTTTAAGTGAAGTTCAGAGTTACCATCCTGTTTATTAACTACTTCAAAGGCATCATACAAACTTATCTTCTTACCATTCAACAATACTTTCTGATTATGAAGAACACCATACATATTTACATAGTGTATAAGATACTCACCAGATGAATAACCAATGAATGAGCAATCATGAGAGATTAATTGCCGGAACATACTTTTATAGTATTTTGTATGGCTCTTTTCAGAGAAGTTTTCCTGAAGAGGGTCAAATAGTTCTCTCATAAGTACACTCTTATGGTTTACATTGTTAGTAAGGAGTTCTGCTAATTCTCCACCAATACCCGCATTACCAAAGAGTTTAGTGTGTGCCCAAGCATAATCCTTGAAGTTATAGAATTCACCTGCACCAGCTTCGATCATCATCTGAAACTCCCCCATAAGATAGTTGGCAACAGCACCTTTGATATTAGTTGCCAATCCCTTGAAAGAAGTATAAGCAATGATATTACTGAACATCTTAGCCCAAGTCTTGTTTTCATTAGGGTCTCTGTTCTGACCATAGATATGCTGGGCAATAAAACCTTCAATGAGTTCTGTTGTATTGGTATTCTTTCCTCTTTTCCAAAGATCCTTGAATACTCTTATCTCCTTATTCTGTACTACATCACCTTTAGGGTTTTTATCCTTTGCACTCTGATTCTTCACAAAATCACCGATAAACTCAACTACCTGTGCTATCTGATTCATGGAATCATAATTAACTGCTGTTCCTGCAAGGGCTGCAATACCAGTTGAGAAGTTCTTAAGAAGCTCTCCCTCTTCAACTCTATTGACAAAGAAAATAGGAATCTGTCTTAGTGGAGTGTTGTCAAATGCACCTTCTGTAATCTGGTATTCATCACCATCAATGATACCATTCATATTATAGTTTTCATCATCTTCCCTTATCTTATAGAAGTTCTCAGCTTTATTCTTTACTGCTTTAGCAACATCTTTGAAATTCTTAGCATCATGCATGGCATCCAGGAATTTACGTCTTACCTGTGGTGGAAGATATTGATGTTGTGCATAAGCAGGTAGGAGAGAACCAATCTCACCTTTAAGTTGCATCATGGTATTATAGTAATCAATCTGCTCCTGAGTCCAATCTTTCTGAAAATCACTAATCTTTCTATAGCTGTCATTAGGTACTCTTTCTGTTCTACCATTAGTATTATCTACAACTCTGTCTTCTGTATTCTGGTCTTCCCAGTCTTCAATAGCTTGCTTTAAGTCAAAGCCTTGGAATCCTTGAACATAGAGAGATTTAATCTTAGCAGACCTGGCAGCTTTATATAGTCCCCAATCAATATCACTAATTATGTGACCATCATCTTCATACATAAATTCAGAGTTATGCCCAGCCTTATAGAGTTTATCTGTAGCTCTACGAATCCTAAGAGATATATTATTCATAGTAGCATCTCTAGAATCCTGAGCATTCCTAATAATGGAACCCATAGCACCAATGATAGGATTTGATGCTCTGCCTACACTATATAACCAATCAAACATAGTAGAATCTGTAGCAGCCATTCTAATAGCATTAATCATAGACTGTCCGTCAGGAGTGGTATTTCCTACAATCTCTATCATAAGATTAGTCATAGTACTTTCTGTAAGGTTATCAAGCATCTTTTCCTTTTTATCAAAGAATTCCTTCAAGTCCTTAGCAGTCTGACGAATATTGTCAATATCTGTTTGGGATATGGATTCATCAATGGTAAGATTTTCATCTGCCAATGCAGATACTAGGGGATAATATTGCTCTTTAAGGGACTTTACATCCTGTAGAATCTTAGCAGTACCAAAAGCTTTCTCTAACTCTGTACCAGTTTGAGGAATACCTTGAAGCATAGTATCAATATCTGCTATCTGAGAGGATGCTTCTCCTAGGAAGTTTAACACTCCAGAGTAATACTTCTTACTGGACAACTCCTTCATCAGTTTATTAAGTACACCTTCAAGTCTCTTTCCTTCAGCATTATTGCCTTTTTCTTTTTCAAGCTGTCTAATCTGCCTTTGAAGAGTAATGGCAGCATCTGCTGCTGCATCAGAAAGAGTTCTAATCTTAGAGGATGCTCTGTGAATCTCATTGATATCAATCTTATACTTCTTATTGAGCATTTGGATTTCACCTTGGATTTCCTGCTCTGGACTATAAGCTATGATATGTTTACCTATCTTGGTAACCTGAGTAATAAGATCATCCATATCTATACCTTGATATTTCTTGGCATCAGCTACAGCTCTCAGTAACAATCTCTGTTGAGGAACAGTAAGGTTTATTGCTCCATGGTTAAAGTCATTTAGAGCCTGTGCTGCATTTTCTATAGAGCCAAAAGCATTGATAACTCTTTGAACATGGGGAGAATTAGGACTTAAGGAGAATAGAATCATAGCATCTTTCTTGTAGAGATTACTAATATCCACTCCTGCAAGATTCTTGAGATATTGTGCTAGACCAGTATTCATTGCATTGAATACACTTTGAAGTTCCTGAGGCATAGCAGTTATATCTACACCTACACCATTAAATACCTGCTTATAAACATCCCACACCTGTAGGTTCTTCTTAACACTATCTCCATAAGTATGTGTCCTAGAGTTCTTCTCTGAGACAATGATGTTATAGATGTCACCATGCTGTACTACAATAGAAGTAAGTCCTTTATGGTTATCATTGAAATCATCAGCTTTCCTTAAAGCATCTTCTGCATTAGAGAAATCAACTCTCTTACCATTAATATCTACAGCTCCCAACTGAAGTTCTGCTGTAGAAAGATTACCAATATCTTCCTGTATAGACTTGAAGTCAAGGAATTTCAAAACATCTTCTGCATTATGTTGTCCCTGGCTATTTCTTTCTATATTAGCCTGATCCATCTTATCTGCCATATCAGATACAGTATAGGAGGCATAGAGCCAATTAGTAAGAGGTCTATCCTTCAGCTTTTCCAGCATCTTTTTATACATCCTTGAAGGCTCCCCATTGGGAGCCTCAGGATATAAAATACATGAACTATTACTCATACACTAACAATATTTTTTAAACTCATTAATTGCTTCATCAATACTTAAATCTAATCCTTTCTGTTTAAATACATTCTGTAAGAACTTACCAAAGACCTTTTCTCTACCCTTGATACTCTCAGCCTTCTGCAAAGCTTCCTCCTTACTTAATGTAGGAACCTGTTTCATAATCAAGTCTGCAAATGCTGCAAGATTCTTGATCTCTTCAGTCTTTGTAATAACCTGATTATTTGAAGTGTCTTCTGCATTAGACTCTTGAGGACTCTCTGTCTTCAAGTCTGAAGCAGAGTTATCCTCAGTAGTCTTTGTAGTATCACTCAATGGATCTTTGATATCCTGTGTACTCATCTCCAGATATTCACCATTGTTGCCAAGTGGTTTTATCAACTCAAAGACAAGTTCTTCACCTTTATCAGAAGTAAGATGCCAGAGATAGGTATTGTTATTCATCTTAGTCTTCATATAGGAAATACCTGCAAGGTCAGCAATCTCTTCTGGTCTATAGACAGTAAGTCTGTTATGCTTAACATCTACATTATAGTGAGTATCCTTGCCTCCCTTAATAGGAACCAGCTTGTTGTTAGTCCAGTTGTTTCTGATAAACTGGTCAATCACCAAGTCAGGAATTACCTCAGGGAAGTTTCTATATGTATCAACATAAGATGCATTACCATCCTTACTCTTCAGCTTTTCCTTTACATAGGTAGGAACCAAAGACATGAAAGTCTTAGGAGAGAATCCAATACCAGCTCTAAAGAAACTGTAGTTAAACAGCATCTGAGAAAGCTCTGGATCTTCCTTATGCAAGTCAATCCAAGCACTGCGAAGTTCCTCTTTTCTCTGTTCATCCATACCAGTGATATTAATCATAAGATATGGTCTTCCAGTCTTCTTGGAAACATTCATTCTAATAGCTTGAATCAAGGCATTATCAGAATATTTCTCCTTGAACTTCTGTTCTATGAACCACTTAGGGAACTGAGTAGCATAACTTTTAAGATGCTTAGGATTAATCAGACCTGACTGTACCAACAGATAAGACTGATAGAAGTTAGAGAACTGATCCAAAAGCTTCTTGTCATTATACATCTTATCAGATATATCAGCAGGAAGATTAGCCAACAGCTTTCTGAAACCAGTACTACCAGTAGGCATATCAGAGAACATAGCCTTGGCAATATCCACAGTTCTTGCAAACTGCTTCAATATAGGATGGTCAAAGAAGATATCATCAATATCTACAGGAACACCATCAGCTGTATAGAAGTGAGTACCATTTTCTGTATTAGCATCAATGAACTGAGACATCTTATGTTCAATGATAAGATTATCCACAATCAATGGACCTACAGCACTAGAGATGGAGTTGAATCTTGTAGCATAGGTAGGCTTACGCATAGCATCTACAAGCTGTCTTATCTTCTGGAAGGCAAGAAGTACCTTGTAATCAGTAGCTTCATGTTCCTCAGAAGTAAGACCTTCAACCAACTCTTCTTTGGTAAGTTCTTCTGTATTAATCAAAGAATCATCATTGATGTTATTCTTCTCTCTATACTCAGTCAGCCATTTCTCAATGATGTTGGACAGAGATTCATAATTGGTAAGGTTCTCTCTATTGAACTTGTTGAGGGTTCTCTCTATGATGTCCTGTGAAAGGAAGAGGGCTGCATCCTCAAATGTCATACCAAGTCTAAGCATAGTATTCAACATACCAGCAGTAGTCATGTTAATGTTCATCAAGTTCAAGATAGGGTCTTTTACAGCATCTGCTGAAGCAGACACCAAGGAACCTAAAGTCTTACCAATCAATGTACCTTCATTATCATACTTCTTGTCTATCTGCATTCTAATACCAAAGGTAGTTCCTGCAATAGTGAATGGTTTATCTCCACAGATTTCAGAAACATCAAGGAAGATGTCATTACTCTCAAGAGTAGCATGAGCTACCTTATTGACAGCAAATACACCAATCAATGATGCAGCAGCACTATTCTGCTTATAGAACTGTACCTGAGTATCAGCAAAGGTAAGATCTTTATCTGTATAAGAGAGGTCTTTGAGTTCATCAATAGACATCTTCTGAAGGTCAGCCCACTTAATTCCTTTGTTTGCAGGATTCTTATAGACAGCTACCATATAGCCCATCTTCTTAGGAGCATCAAATCCTCCAGGATTCAGAATCTTATCAGCAGTCATCTGATTAGTGAGTACTGCATAAGTCATATCAATAATCTTGTTATCTCTGTATGTCTTACCAGAAGTAGGAGCATCAGTATAATAAGCTATTGACTGATATTGGCTATAGAGCCATTTCATCAACTTATCAGTATCCTTCATCTTTTGAGGATTATCCATGAACATTTTAACCTGTTCACCAACCCAGGTATTATTAGTCTTGCCATCATGAGCCTTCTTATAGCTTTCAGATGCTCTAGCAAAGAGTTCCTTTTCAATTTCACTTCTCTTTCTAGTCTTGATAGGAATGTCCTTACGCATGACATATCTCTTATCAACATCAAAGTCAGAGTCATCAATCTCAGTAAGTTCATAAGGAAGCATAATAGCATCACCAGCTTCTCTAGGCATGAAACCTATAACCTTCATAGGAGCACAAGAGTACTTATCCTCTGTAGGAATACGGTAACTTACCATCTTAAGAAGCTCTGGATCTACAGCATTGATAGCATCTACATTAATAGTACCATCAGCATTGGAGAACTTATCAAAGAGTTCATTAGACCAGATAGGAGCAAAGACTTCAAAGTAAGCAATACCACCTTGGTTTCTCTTGAGATATTCCTTATAGGAAAGATTGTCATGCTCAGAAGCATCATATTCCTCCTCAAGAGGCATAAGATTACCTTGCTTATCATTGAACCTGATATGCAACTGAGTAGATGTACCAAAGTTAGATACCTGAACAATAGGACCACCAGCAATCTTTTGCTTATTTACTCTGTTCTTAATGATAGAGTTGATAAGCTGTTCAATTCTCTTAGCCTGTATTGGGTCACCCTTTGGTATTCTGAATTCACCAGTCCCCTTATCAATAGAACAAGCCTGCAAGAGGTCTATTCCATATCTAGGGGAAGACATGATTTCTCTCTGAAGAATCTTGGAAAGAGCAATATTCTGTTCCTTCTTGTCATTGCTGTTGAAATGCAACTCTGCTGCAAGGTTATTAATACTTTCCTCAATGTTATCAGCGATAGTTTTCTCATACTCTTTTCTGAATTCATCAGCCTTTACCTTTCTATGAGTACCATCAGGTTCAGTCCACTCATAGTAGTTATCTACCTGATTACCATTCTCATCAGTAGTATAAAGGTCAAGGTCAGAAGGAGTAATCATTCTAATCTGAGAACCGTGAGCCTGAGAATGTTCCTTAAAATGCTCAGGAACTTCCTGCTGCAAACAGTAGTCTTCATAAGAAGCTTCATGTACAAAGGTATCAGTATTATAGTTTCTATAAACTCTTTCACCTGTAGCATCAGTCTCTTCCTTGAAGATTTGATTCATCATATAGGTATAGGCAGCTTCCTCACCACCTTCCATATCTCTGAACTGGAAGATATTCATTTTACCTTGAAGACCTGACTTAATGGCTGATTCAAACTGAACAGTATCAATACCCTTGGTAGGATTCAACTTCTCAGAATCTTCCATTACTCTATAGACAGCTCTAAGGAGGTTTGGTCTGGAGAGCTTTTCACCTTTAAGGATAGCATCAGCCATAATGAGAAGATACTCTGCATTCTTAGCCTGGAAAGGTACTTCCATAGAATGAATAGGAGCATTAGCTACACCAATATCCTTTGTAAGCTTTGAATACACAAATGGCTTCAATGGCTGGAAGGCTGTCTCCAAGTCAGTATAGTTATATTCACCTTTCTGTAGCTTCTGATAAATATCTTCTGCCTGCTTAGACCATCTACCAAAGATAAATGCCTTCTTTCTATAAGATGAAGGAGATGAATATCCCTGAGCATCAGTAACATTAATCTTGGTGTACTTACCGTCCTTACCTACAAGAGATTCCTTAAGAGCCATCATCTGTGCTTTCTGATTCTGTGGAGCAGCAGCAATTCTTCTATCAAATACCTCTGCAATATTAGCAATGATATTAGACTTGAAACTGTCAAAATCCTGCAAGATGAAGGTTCTATACTTACCATCAGATACTCTGTTACCATTATAATCAGTAGCATAAATGTTACCTCTTACACCTGGAGCATGAAGCTGTGCTAAACGCTTCTGCAAGTCTTCTGTATCCTTATAGAAAGCAATGTCAGTAAGAGTCAGCTGTAAGATATTCTTTGAAGCAAAAGCATCATTCCAAAGATAATTCTCTACCTGCTTTCTTACCCAGTCAGCAGCTTCCTCATCTTTCAACTCAGAAGGATAGATACCCTTAATACTTTTAGCAGCTTCCAAGATGCCATTGTTCTCCCAGTTATTGAGGATAGATTGAACTCTGTCTTCCATGTGCTGACGGATAACTCTATCTGCAAGTTTACCAAGTTCTGCTTCTTCCTCAGCAGTGAGAGCTACTTCTCCCTCTACTTTCTTCTGGAGAAGAGATGCTAACCTACTATTATCAGAAGAGATGGTGTTATCTTCATTACGAAGAATATCTCTCTTGGAAATCTTATCAGCAGTATTCTCCAAATAGTTATTCAATACAGGAAGGAAGTTAAATCTACGTCCATTAGTATCAAAGTTCTTGATGAAACCAGCATCCTTTTTATCCATATTTCTCATTCTGACAGTCTGGATTCTACTAAGTTCCTGCAAGAACATATTATGAAGACCATAGACAATGGAATTCTTATATCCTTCACCTCTATAAGAGTAGAACTTGATGAACTCTGATGATGGCTTATTAGACTGCATAGGTACTCTGAACCATGCAGGAACCATATTGGTATTATTATCAGTACTTTCTGCAAAGTACTCTGTAATGAGAGATAAGGTATATTCAGCATCACTCATATTACGCATATAGTTATGCTTGTTAAAGTTCAACTCTACCTTATGGTCAAATACCTTACGAGCATTCTCATCCTTTGCAAGTATTCTGAGCCACTCATTTCTCCATCCTTTATCTGCATCACCATTTTGGAACTTAAACCACTCAGAAGAACCATATTCATTCATAATAAAATCCTCAAATGCCTGACCTTCCTGACGGAATTTATTCATCAGTTTAGTCATAAATGATGGTGTGATATAAGATTGGTACATTTTACCACTATCATAGAATGCATTGACAGCAGTATCTTCCAGCTTGTCAGTAATAGGAGTGAGAAGGTTTCTCAGACTACCACCAATAGAGCTTTCTCCACCAAATTTGAATGGATCATACTCCTTGAGGGTACCTTTATTCTGAGCCTGCAAAGCCTTATCCAAGTCCTTGACAATATAACCAAGAGATTCTGTAATTTTTTTGATGTTCTCTGCATTAACTACATCAGTAAGCATTTCCTCTGTGATGTTATAACCAAAGCTTTTACTGATACCTAAGATGTTATCAGTAGCAGTCTTTGACATAGTGTCATTCAAAGTCTTTCCTTCCTTAATAGCCTTGTCAATCTCTCTCAACTCAGTTAAAGCCTTATGAAGATTGAACTCAGAGTTCTTTCCTGTAGTCTGGTCAGTACCAAGAAGCTTAAAGTTAATCTTACCATTATTACTAAAGAGAGGATGTTCTCCAATCTTGAATAGGGCAGAGATAGACTTCATAGCTTCTGAGAGTGCAGGATGACTATTTACAGTCATGCTATAATACTTACCATCTTCAAGCAATACAATAGAGTAGAGCTGGAAATGCTTAGAGAATACTCCATAGAACTGGCTCTGGAAATCAGTTTCCTTACCACTCTTATCAGAAAGTCTTTCAATAAGCTGGAATAACCAAGGGTTCTGCTTCTGCTTATTAGACAATCTCTTAATCATATCATCAAGAGATAATGCTCCCTGGGTCCATCTCAAGATACTATTGACAGATTCTCTAGGATTTACTCTCTCTGCAATTCCCCACTTACTATATACCTTGTTACCTTCTGCATCCAAGAGATAGCATTGATGAAGACCTAATCTTACCAAGGCAGACATAGAGTTAAGAACATCAATGGTTCTAGATTCAACCTGCCAATGTTCCTGCTCATCCTTTTCCCCCTCTTCTGCTGCTATATCCTGGTCATTGGAATAGTCATTGAAGTTATCGAAATCTACCTTAGAGTCTTCTGTGGTAGTGAAGTTACCTCTGCTATAGTCCTTGGTAATACCAAAGCCTTCATTCATAGCAAAGATGTCTGCTGCCAGATACATAATAGCATCCCAGTTGTCAGTAATCAGCTGAGCCTGCATCATAGTATCTGTATCCTCATAATCCATCACCTGAGGTGAAAACAGAGTCTTGGTTCTCTCAATAAGTCTATCAAGACCTACAGTCTCTACAATCTGCTTTCTTGATGCGGACTGAAAGTCAAGGTCTGTATTAAGAGAAGGGAATAGGGTCTTTGCAAGACCTTTTTCCTTCTGAAGATTAGTAATCTCATCAGAGATAGAGTTAACTATCAGTTCTGCTGTATGACGAACTTCTGTAGCAGACAGAGAAGCACCAAGCTCCTCTAAGTCCTTATCACCATTAAGCAGGTTGTCAATCTGCTTATTAAGCTTATCATACTCACTGAGATTAGTCTCTACTTCTTTCTTCTGAGAATCCTTAGATTCCTGAAGATACTCTTTTTCACTTGTTGCTTGAAGCACTGTGTCCATTTGATTGATAATGTTTTGATTTTCCTCAAATGAGTTCTCCATAGATAACTGTGCATCCAATTCCTTTAAATAAGGTATCTTCCAGGCAGCATCTACTGGTGTCTCATCATAGAGTTCATTAAAGTATTCATAACCTGGAAGAGAAACTTTTTGTGTCTGTCCTTCTGGGAAAGAAGGATTAGTTACTTCTGTTTCAGTTCCTTTATTATTATCAAAGACTATAACATCAGGATTCTTCACTACATACTCCGTGTTATCTGCCCACAAAGTTCCCTTGTCAAGCACAATAACATCAGCTGTAGTATTTCTTCCATTCTTTATATAATCTCTAATATCTTTGTAGTGTTCTACTTTTGCAGTAGAAAGAATATGGAATTTGCTAACTTTAGCATAATCCCCAGTATAGTGTCTATTGATTCTATTGCCTTCTGGATGCTCTGCTGTAGGAGGTTCAGGAGATTTGTCTGTTCTACTCTTAGCATAATCAGTAGCTTCTTCTTCACTTGATGTAAAGTAGAGTGCTCCCTTAAGAGTTTCATCATAATCTACTGCTGTCTTTCCTACAGTTTCACTAAGAGATTTAGCTTCTCTGTCTTCCATTAAGGCATATCCTCGATAGATAGTAAGTGGTGATTTACCATCTTCTGAGTATAAACCATCTACATCCTTAGATAACTGACTTAACTGATATTGCTGAGCAGCCTCATAAGAATCTTTATTAAAGTGCTTAGGCTCTGCTACTTCATGGTCAACCATAAATACAACCTGAGGATTACCATGATTCTTTGCAATATCATCATGGTAATATTCCATATTGTAATCCATAGTTGCAGCAGCATGGAAGCCTAAGGTCTTCTCATAAATAGCCTGTAATGGCTGTTTTTTACTCATGTAGGCATCAAGATGGGTAGCCCCTTCTTCCTTAACCATATCTTTAATGGCATAAAGGAAACCTTTATTGGTGCTTGGGCTAAGAGAAAATACACTTACCAAATTACCATCTGGTTCTATAGCAAATCCACATAAACCATCTTCTGTAACAAAACATTTTGCATTAGAATAATCATCATGTAAATCTACTAATTCTCCATTAGGAAGATAGATTCTTACCATCTCAAATATATCATGGAATAATTTTCCATCTACTCTTCCCACATTAAAATTACCTACACTATTGTCTTTGTTTGTATGAGTTAAATGAGATTGGACGCCATGCCAGCTACCATTGCTGTTGGCTCCCAAGAGTCCTCCCAGAACCCTTCCGATTCTTTCTTTATCCTCATCATTAAGTTCCCTTTCTCTGAGCTGAAAGCTGGATATTCCTTTTTCAGAAAACTTACGGCTTCCTTCTTGAACTCTTCTAAACTCATCTGTTGCTTTGTATTCTTCTGTTCCATTTTCTTTTGATTTTTTATTTTTAGAACGAAAATTATTAGTATTTATTGTCCAAACACCAATAATTTGATTGTCTTTTTGAATCTCAGAATAAATAGCTCCCGCATTATTTAATGCTTTAGCTAATCTTTTTTCACCTTCATTATAAGTACTATTTTCTGTATAGGCCTTATTGTCAGTAAGCAATGTTGCTCCAGCCTTTAATGCCTTTAATGCTTCAGCAATAGTTCTATCCTGCTGTTGATGTCTAGCATCTTCATTTCCTCTTTTACCAGGAATGCTTACAAAGACTACATCATCAGAGGTATAGTTTCCTGTATTAGCTTTATCTCCTGCTTGTTGAGCATATTTTCCAGTAGAGCTGTTAAAGATACCCTCTGCAAATCCAATAAACTTATTTGCCATAGCTCCTTTTATAGCAGCCTTTTTATCTACACTGTTAGCAGGAGTAATATTCAAATGAGTAGTATTTGAGCTTACTTTATCTCCTTTTACTTCTTTTGTAGGATGTAAAGGAGAACCTTCCTTCTTTACATTATTACTAATGATAGTAACAGTATCAGTAGCTCTAGATACACCAACATATTCAAGCTGCTGCTTGATATTAGCAGCCTGGTCAGGTTGAATATTCTCTACTTCTACATCACTAAGGTCTCCTAAATCAACTTCTTCAGAACTCTTTAACTCTGCATTGGCTGCATCATTTATGGATTCTTCCCCAAGGTCAACCAACTCCATAGCATTGGCTGCATTATTACCACTCATAGAAGCCCTAGATACATCTACATCATCCATCAGTACATTGGTGAATGTAGAACCTTGTGACTTATGAATGGTAAGAGCATAGCCAAAGTCAATAGTCTTAGCCTGCAAAAGGTTATGACTGCTATCTTCAATATTATCATTGACAAAGAGGAAAGAATCAATAGCATTAATCTTAGCATAGACTGCTGCCTTAGCTTCTCTACCATAGGCTCTTCTAGCTTCATTCCATAATCTCTTCTTCTCATTGGCAAGAATCATAGCACTCTGTCTATTCTGGGCATTGTTCTTAATGTCCATGAAGTTAAATGTATCTACATTGCCCAATGAGTCTTCAAGAGTAATCGGAACAGCCTGCATTACTACAGGAGTACCATTGTCTAATCTGGTCTGTACTGTAGCAGGTCTCCCTACCTGAGTTACCTTATAGGATTCAGAGTTGATGAATCTATAACTCTTGGTTCTCCATTCATATCCCCAGTTAGCATAGCCTGTCATAGGCTCACCTACATGTGGAATAGGAGAGTCATAACCCAAAAGTTCTCTTACCTGATTATTGTAAGCTGTAACAGCCTTGTTGGTATAAGCAAGGATTCTAAAGAAATTAGGATTCTGCTTCAAGCCTTTAACATACTTATCAATAACTTCATTGATAGCTTCCTGATGCTGAGGAGAGATATATGCAACACCTTCACCTTTACTATTGAATGATGATACCTTAGACAAAGGTTCTCCATTACGGATTGCTGTAGCTTCCTTAAGAATAGCATTGTCATCTGTTCTTTCTACTTGGGTAAGACGGATGACTTTACCTTCACCATTTCTAAAGACCTTGGAGATTTTGTCCTCATTGACAGGAGCCAGCTGGGCTTCATCACCTACATAGATAATCTTCAGACGATGCTCCTTGGCAATATCATTGAGGATTTTATAATTCTCCTCATTGATCATAGAAGCTTCATCAATGATAATGGTAGTGCCTGGCATAATATCTACATCCTTCAAGACATTCACCAAGTTTCTTGCATTATAAGTCTTACTTGAATCTACTTCTACATTGATACCAAACACCTTATTTAATGTAGATGCCTTAAAGCCAGCTTTAGATACTCTGTCATTAAGTACTGCTGCTGCCTTATTGGTAGTAGCACAGAACATCACAGGTCTATTCTGTTTCTGTCCTTTCTTGGCAATCATCTCCATAAGGGAAGTCTTACCAGTACCAGCATAGCCACTAAGAGTCATAGATGTCTCATTAGACTTCATGAATCTATCCATCTCATTGAGTGCATCTATCTGCTGAGCATTAGGCTTGAATGGGGCTTTAACGGTAGTACCATCAGCAAATGTAAAGTCTTGAGGCACAGCTTTACCACTATGCTTATTATCTTCTGGTATATTGTTTACCAAATCATAATCAGCACTTTCCTGCTCAATAAGAGACAACTCATCTTTAAGTTCCTTGCCAGACATAGTGCTAACAAACTCACCAGTCTTTGCATAATCAGCAATGTTGTTATTTGTCTTAGAGAATGTTCCTATATTGTCTGTTGCTGACTTAATCTGATTAGGATTATGAACAACATATATAGTTTGATTCTCTTTCTTATTATCATCAAAACCAGTAAGAACTATACCATTTTCAGAACCTTTTCTTTTAGATGATTTATTTACTATCTCTCTATAAGAAGTTCCCTGCTTGTGCAAGTCATCTTTAGTACCATGAAATACTTCTAAGTTTTTTATGTTTAAGAACAATGATAACTTAGCTTTTCTGCTAGTTAAGAAATTATCCTCACTACCAGGTATAACATTATCAGTGGTAAAGAATATAGCATTCTTAGTACCACCAGTCTTTGAAAAGAAATTATCAAACTCTGTGCTAAACTCAGTCAGATTTTCATTATCTGTATAGTGATAAACAACCAATGGTTCTCCATTTTCATCTACTACTTTAGAAACATCTGAAGAATATGCAGGAATATAATTTGCCTCAATATTTGATGATTTAATATTGCCACTTAATTTAGCAGTATCCTTAATAACAGATATTTGGGCATCATTAGAGTCCCCATAGTTTTTCAACAAAGAGTCTTTTGAAATCTCAATTAATCTAGGGGCATATTCTTTTGTAATGACAGCTTCCTTATATTCTTTATTACCAACATTGAATGTATTTCCATTTGTAGAAATAAATTCAGTTTGAGGCATATCATATATATAAGGTTTACCGTCAATACTCAATGCTACTACATGATGAGTTATGGTTTCTCCAGTAACAGGACTTTTTGCATTTATAATATTAGTATGAGCATCAATCCCATATCTATCCTTTAAGAAAGCCTGCACTCTTTGTGCTGTAAATTGACATATTCCATTTAAAGGATTTGATCTGTTTACTAATGTTCCTACCTTTATAGCTTTAGATACTCCTGTACTATTAAAACCAAATGGGTCTTCTTTTGTAGGTTCTTTTCTTTCTACTGGATGAGACAATATTTCATTAGAAGTAGAATAAGTATTTCCCAAAAAATCTTTCCCAAGTACATCTACATATTCTCCTGTCCTTTCCCATGTAGATAGGTCATATTGTGTAGGAGGTGTATATTCTTTCTCCCAATCACCAAACCACTCTTTGAAGGCTTTTGTTCTAACTTGAAGCCACTGTCTCTCTGTAAGATTAGAGTTCTTACCATTAGGTGCCTTCATAAAGGTACCATTAGCAATAGCCTTGCTCTTTAAAGTTTGTAACTCTTCATTGTACACCTCTTTATTAAAGTCATGAACAATTTCCTTCTTCAATTCATTATCAGACAATGTTCTGAAGTCCCATTCCTTCTCATTATATCCCTTTCTTAAAGGATTCTTGATACCATTGTATCTCATATAGGTATCAATATCAAAGGCATCAAGAGCTTTTTCCAAGGCATTCATTGACCTCTGGTAATAGGTATTAGAGGTATGAAGACCAAGGAGTGTCTTGAAGGCATCAAGTACTCTAGTCCATAAAGATCTTTTAGATTTATTTAGTTCATCTATCTGCTGGATTCTCTTTCTAAAGACAGGATTGCCAAGCTCTGCAACAAATTCAAATACATCAACAATACCTCTCTCACCCTTTAAGAATGAATGAGTCTTGAGGTCTTGATACAAGGAGTTCATTTCTGTTCTGAACTTCTCCAAATCTTCACTTCTCTTCCAATTCTTAGTCTGATTAGAAAGTGCATACATAGAGAGAGCATGAAGTACTTCATGAAGGATAATAGGAGCCTTCATACTATTCATCATATCTCTTTCAAGGAAAGACTTCTTATAGATGATAGTATTGTTGTTGGTGTACTTACCAATAGTACCAAAAGGTAGAGTTTCTCCAAAGGTTACTTCAAGACCTAAGTCCTTAGCAATACTAAAGACTTTATCTGCTAATACCTTTGAGGTTCTATCTTCATTGAATCTATGATATAACTGCTGTACCTTATCAAGAGTATAAGTCTGATTCTCTTTAATATCAAGATTCAGTTTCTTGACATCTTTGACAGAACCCATATTATCCAGTTCTTCAAAGAAGTTATCTTTGTCATAATTAACAGTTTCCACAGGTCTCTTAATAGAGAGAACATAGTTACCCTTAGCATTCTTGTAATGAACAATAGCAGAC
>ERZ1024475.11-NODE-11-length-31572-cov-43.591585_pt1 | contig 31572 bp, 45 predicted proteins | sample MGYA00520801_ERZ1024475 | MGnify/ENA primary metagenome ERZ1024475 (study PRJEB33242, sample SAMEA3444311) | Homo sapiens | biome: Host associated; feature: Gastrointestinal tract; material: Stool | place: Uganda | collected 2011-01-01 ...
GGAGCTGTCGGACAAAGATTTTTTTAAAAGTGTGTGAGCTTCTCCGGCCCGCCGGGCAGTGATTGTGCAGCCTTGCGGCTCCGCCCCGCAAGCACTTAGCTTTTGCCCTGCAGGCTGCAATTTTTAATTTGTATATGCTAAGCATAGCATTGCGCTTGCCCTGCCCGTAAGACGCCCGCCGGGCAGACTTTGTATCATTTTCAAACAAAAATAGCGGAGTGTTTTTGTACACTCCGCTAATGTTTAATGCTTTATATTACTTTGCCCCGTTTTCCGTGCTCAGCGTTTAAAAATTGCCCACAGTATCCCGCGCACGATGACAAAAATAATTGCAAACGCAATCAATGTTTTCATACTATTCCCCCTTGAATTTTCCGGTTTTTCGGGTTATATTAAAAGCAGGGAGCCGAGCCGCTAACCCGGCCCCCTCTTTATTTCTTAATCAAGCCCCAGAAGCTTGATTAAGATTGCGCTTATCAAAGCGCTCAGAATGTTCAGCATTATGGTGGTTGTCCATTCGCTGAAATTCGCCGCAGGCTTTCGCTTGCGGCGTTTTTTGTTTGCCATCTTCTCATCTCCTTTCGTTTGAACTGTCTATATTATAGCTCTTTTTTCGTGCATATTCAATTCGCAATATGCACAATGTTTTGTTTATATTCTTGTTATATATGTGCATTGTTTTTTGTGTTTATAATGAGCTATACTAAGTGCATGGAAGGAGGCATTGAAATGCTTGTTTATAGAAAAAATATTCTTTCTCTGCTGAAGGCAGCCGGATACACCACTTATAAGCTTCGCCAAGAATCTGCCCTTTCACAAGGATGCATTCAAAGCTTGCGCACCGGTGCGCCTATCTCATGGGCTAATATTGATAAGCTCTGCGCCTTGCTGCACTGCCAGCCCGGTGAACTTCTTGAATATATACCCGATCCCGAATAATGCCAGGCCCCGGCGCTTTTCTGCAATCAAATGCAGTTAATCCGCCGGGGCTTTTTTATTTTTCAAACCACCGTTTGGCCGCCCTGGCTGCATCTCCCGCGCAGGAAACTAATAGCAGAAATTCTATCATTCCCATGGCCAGCGCTCCCTCAGCAATCCAGCGGCTTTCAGTTCGTGCTCTATCGCTTCCACCATCTGGCGGCGCTTTCGCCTGACTGTTCTTTCGTCGCAGTTCTCTGCAGCTGCGCACTGTGCATTTGTTTTTCCCTCCAAATAAAAAGCTTTCAGCGCCCCTGCATATGGTTCTTTTTTCATCGCTTCCATGGCATTGCCAATCACAAGCGCCGCGCGCCTTGCCTCTTCCTCTGGGTTTTTCTTCAATTCGTTCAGATTGCGCAGTAAAGATTCTGTTTTTTCAAAATCAGTTTTTTCGTTGTCTTTAAGCCAGCCTTTTTGTTCCAGTTGCGCAAGCGTTTCGGCTACAGTATCCTGCACAAGCTTTTTAAGTTCGTTTTCTTGCATGTGTACTGCTCCCTTTCTTTTTCTTTGTCATGTGAGCCTGCCTTAGTGCTTTTACCTGTGCGGCCGTTACGCCGGGTGGCCACTTTTTCCGCGGTGTATTCCAAATATAGCAGGTTTTTACCTTGCCCGGTTCTTCCGGGTATTTTCTTTTGCTCATTTTGCAGCCCTCGCTTTCCACTCTTTTACATCTTCCCGGCTGTCCCCGGTTATGATCTCCCGAAACCTCCACCCGCGCGGCTCCGCGATCAAATCTACAAACAGCCGCCGCCTGTAAATATAGTCCCTCTGCGCCCGGCGGGTGAATTTGCTCTTGATCTCCACCACCTCCACCGTGCCGTCCGCATACTCGATCATATAGTCACAGGTATAATGCGCCGCAGGCAGCTTCATCCCGCAAAATTCCTTTGCCGGCAGCAGGTCAAAGCGCACCTGCGGTGTGGCTCGGGTAATAAGCCCGGCTTGTATGCCAGGCACAATCCCCCCTATGTAAAACTCGTACTCGCCTTGGCTGCCAAATGCCTTGCCCATCCTGCCCGCAGCAGCTGCCGCCTCTGCAAGGCTATCCCCCGCCGGGGGCTTTTTGTTTTTTGCCATCTGCAATTCCGCCTGTGCCCGATACCTGGGCGGCAGGTCGTCCAACTCTAACCTCATTCCTTCCTCCTTTTCTTTTTCGCCCCGCCGGGCAATGCTCGCATTTTCACAACCAGGTGCAGCGTTCCCGCGCCTGTAACCTCCTGCACACACTCATTCAGCGTCCAGCCCGGAAACTTTTCTTCCCAGTATGCCCGGTCATCCACCCGCATCCGAAATGCTTCGTCCAGTTTCTTCCGGTTCCACCGGCTGTCATTTGGGCGTGGGGTCTTCGGCCGTTTCAGCCCGCGGCTCTGCCGCCAGCGGCGGGTATAGCGCTCGTTTTTTGTCATATAGCGAACCAGTCCCTCAAAGCTGCCGTGATCCACATCAATTTTTTCACATCGCACAAAGCCAATCTTCTCCCCGGCCCTGTCTCGCCAAAGCGCCTCGTATTCATCGCGGGTCAGCGCCCCCTCAGCAATGGCATGATGATGGGTTCGCCCATGCACCTTTCCGGTCTCATCTTCTTCGGCGTACTCCGTCACTACCACCCATTTGGGGTGCAGCTTTCCGTGCTTGTCGCAGTACCGGTTCACGCGTGTCACAAAATTGCTCCAATCCCGGTCAGCTTTTTTGTCCTCTCCCGGTTCCAGCTTGTGCGCATCGTCATAGGTCAGGGTCAGCGCAAAATCTTTCCGGCCGAAGTTGGTATGCACCAGCTGCACAAAATACCGCACAGCCAGTTTGTGATTATACTTTTGCTGGGCAATGCTCGTGGCCAGCATACGCTTTCGGCGGCCGTTTGCCTTATGCTGGGTCTCAGAAACCTCAAACAAGTCTACCTCCATATACTCTTTTCCGCAGATATGTTTCTGCTCCCGCACATATGCACGCATGGCTTGTTCCTTTCTTTTTTCTTTATCCCGGCAAACCGTTCCCGCTCCGCTCTGGGCAAGAGACAACACCGGGCGGGGCTTTCAGGTTCTGCTGTCTTTCGCCTTTCCGGCCCCGCCCTTCGTTTTCTCTTGACTCTTTCCCCACCCCAATGTGGCTTAGATTAAGTGATATATACCAGCCCCAAACCGCCCGCGGCGGTATTTTTTTAGCCCGCCGCAGCGCGGCAAGGCTAAAAAATCAAGCAGCCGGGCGGGGCACAATTCCGCTCCGCGCCCGGCCTGCAAGGCTTATTCTGTTTTTGATTTACCCGTCATAGCACCCACACGGCGCACCGCACAGGCACCCGCCCGGTGCCTCCGGGAAAAGATCGTCAAATGTCAACTGTGCTTTTTCAAGCTCCTGCGCTTCAATAAATTCGTCGTGGTAGCTTTCCCATGACCACTTGCGGCCAAGCCCTTTAATGCTGGTCAGGCTGTCCTCCGCGTTGTGTTCCATGTCAACCGCCCGCTGAAAAAGCTCCGGGTTGTTCTCCCACAACGCTTGAATTTCTTTCTTTTTCATCGACGGGCAGAAAAAGCAGCTCGACTTGCCCGGCTTTGGCAGCCCGGCCCGCTCGATCACGCGCACACATTCGGCTCTATCCCAGCCCCATTCGTAGAGCGGGTAATGTTTTTCGTATTTTTTGTTCGCCTCATCCTCCAGCGCAGCGTGTTGTACTCTGCGGGTTTCGCCTGCATCATAGCCAATGTACTTGTTTACGCGGCCACCGCTTTTCCAAACCTCCACACACGGCGGATAGTGGTTACAGAATTTTTCCTGCGTTCCTATTTTGTGTTTTATGGAACATTTCTTGAATCCATAGGCGATAGAGGGCAGCGCGTGTAATTTCAAACATTCCGCCTCCAATGTCAGTCGGTTTCCGTCTTTGTCGGTATAAAACACCGGCGTGATCGTTGGCAAACCGTGCTTTTCCAGCCAAGAATTGAACACCCGGATAAATTCATATGTGTGCGGCTGTTCTCCGCCCGTGTCCGCAAACAGGATAAGATCAATCGGGATTTTATGCAGATACATCCCGATGATCATTGCGGTGCTGTTTGTGCCACCGCCGAAAGAAACAATGTTCATTTTGAGTTCTCCTCTGGTTTACAATTCCTTGCCCCACCTTGTTTTCATTTCGTGTGGGTACTGATCTTCTGTTTTAGGCTTGCTCCTGCCGTCCGTTCAGGCGGCAGGGGCTTTTTGCTCTCATTCAGTTTTTTCACTCTTTTTCCGGGCCGGAAACCGAGCCATCAAAATGCTGCGCACTTCTTTCTCCCCGTCCTCCGGCTTCTCGTAAAATTCCATGCGGCTGATCTCCCGGCGCTTTTTGTTCATGGCGCCGGCAGCCTTCTTGCTGAGGCGGTTGATATTGTCACTCACTATTCTCGCCCCCGCTTCTCTCCGCCTCATCCAGGCAAATGCTCTGGAACTGTGCCAGCTGCTCGGCCACCTTTCCAACATCCACCAGCACAGGTGCTACCGCTGCAATGGCATACATGCCGTCCTTTATAATAATGTAAGGCTCTCCGCTTGCCGTAAACCGGCATGCATACCCGATATATTCTTTTGCTTCTCCGCGCATGGGTTCCAGCAATTCCTCATTCACAAAGGCAAGCTTTCCTTTTTTCTTGTCTTCACCCTTGCTGTGCTCATCCACAAGAATCAGGTAGTTGCTGCCGATCTTCAGGTTGTATTCCGTCATCAGCATTTCGCCGCTGGCTGTATGTTCCATGTCCAGCGGCGGCTGGCCCGCCCGTATAGCGCACGACACCTTTTCCCATTTTTTTGCCGGGATATCCAGCATGATCCTCATCTGATCCACGGCACAGGGCATTGGCAGATCCTGCACATGATAGATCGCATTCCCAACGCCGATATATACGCCCGTGCCGTGCTTATCGGCGTACACATCGCACAGCCCCGTTTTGTTTATAAGTTTTGCAATCTTCGCCAACCTCACTGTCTTAACCTCCTGTGTTATTGATGATCTCCGTTGTAGATAACAACCATCGACGGAAACGGTGCAGGCGGGAACCTGTTCCCGTCCTCGTCCTCAAAGTGCAGCCGTCCGCGCAAAAAGCGGATTTCTGCTTTTCCGTTTATGTAGGCGTGGAAGTAGGCCGTGTCTGTCCTTGCTGGTATCAGCAGAACAACCGTTGTTCCAGCCTGCGCCTCCTCATAGGCTTTGCGCACCCACGCGCCCAGTGCCCGGCCATACGGCGGGTTGCAGAATACCGCGCCGCCCCCCTCCGATATTCCACGGGGCGGTCAGGCCGTCGGTTTCCGGGGTGTAGAAGTTCTTGCATTTTGCGCTTTTTTCTGTGGCCGCCGCGTCTAAAGTGAAATGAAACTCCGCGTTCAATTTGTCGAAAAAGCCCTGCGGTGTGCAGTAGTCCATTTTCTTGCTGCTCAAAAGTGCACTGTTCATCTTCCGTTCCTTTCATGGCGCGGCATTTTCACAGGCGCCCCTTTGCCGCCACCTTCGCACCCGCTCTTGATCTTTAGGGTGTAGGCGGGTTCATCCCCGCTAAAATTTCTGCCCACCATGCTTTCATACCAGCGATAGCCGTCACCAGCAATTCCGGCAATTTCTTCCCCCGCCGGGAGGCGCGGTTCAAAATGCCATCCATTGCCTTGACGCTCAAATAATACCTGGTCGGCGGATTCTCCACGAGTATCTGCGATAGCATAAATTCTTCTGCGTCGTTGGGGCACTCCCCAGTATTGCGCGTTGACAAGTCGGTAGGCCACCGTTCCATACCCGCCGTAGTTGTTCCACCTTCCATTGTGTCGAACATACTCATTTGCGTGTGACAGGTGGAGTAATTCGTTAAGCACTGTTTCAAAGTCATCACCCTCATTCGAACTTAGGGCCCCCGGAACATTTTCCCACAGCATAAAGCGCGGGTATCTGCCGCCGGTCGCCGCCAACATTTCCTTTGCAATTCTGATTGCCTGTCGGAACAAGCCGGAACGCGCACCGTCAAGCCCGGCGCGTCGGCCCGCCACACTTAGGTCTTGGCATGGGCTGCCGAATGTGATAATGTCCACCGGCTCTATCTCTGCGCCGTTGATCTCGGTAACGCTGCCAAGGTGTTTCATGCCGGGCAAGTGTGTCTTGGTCACAGCTATGGGGTACGGCTCTACCTCGCTTGCCCATGCAGCTTTTGCGCCGCACATGGTAGCGCACAGCGGCATGGTGCCGCTCCCGTCAAATAAGCTGCCAAGTTTCAGACTTTCCACGGGTCGGTTTTCCTCTGCGCTGATCTGCGCCAGCGCACGACTCACAAAGAACAGTGCATTGGGCAAAGCCATACCGTTGCCCCACATTTTGTACTCGGCGCTATCTGTGTGCAGGCTGTTATGCCATGCGGCCAGCTTGTCCACCTGTTCAAGAATGGATTTCTGTGCCCTCTTTCCTTTAATGGCGCAGTCGGTGGTATACACGCCCCGCCAAAAGGCGGCGTCCTCCTCCGGCATATCCGCCGTGAGTTGTTCGATTTCGCCCCAGCCGTCCGGGAATCCTTGCAGCCTGCCGCACTCAATCGGCATAAGGCGGCGCACGATGTAATGCGGCGGTACGCCCTGCACGGCAAGTTCGTCCTCATTCCTGTGGGCAATGATTGTCCTGTCCTTGTCCAAATTGAGCGTTGTTCCGCAATCCATCAGCCTTTCAGCGTTTGCTTGCGTTGATGCCATGCAAAGAACCCCTGTCGGATTCTGCGATTCAATAACCGGGTTTATGTAATTCAAACTCCAACCACCGCTTTCCTTTGCCTGCAATGTTCCGCTCAGTTCCTCATTTAAGAAGCCGTTCCGTGCGTTATAAGTCACCGCATGGCGGTCTACCGTGTCTAATGTAAAGCACACTCCTTCCCTCATTCCTCTGCCGTTTTGGTTTGTTTCTCTGTCGCAGAAATTGCCAGCAAGGCAAATGCATTCATGTACTACCATCGGCGCATTTCCTTTATGCTTGCATAGTAATTGCCCTGCCCGCCGGGAATCCACTACCAAGCAAATATCGGTGGGCAGGGCCCGCGGCTTTTTTCATGAGCCGCAAACATGGCCTTTTCTTATTTTTCCCTGCGCGCAGACTACGCAGTGGGCCTTGCCCATGTCCAAAGCAAGGCCGCCGGGCGGGGCAGCACGGTGTTGCACCGGCTTGTATACCCAGGAGGGGGCTGCGGTACCGCACCCCGGCCGATATGAATGAACAATCACGCATGTTTCACGCGTCCGTCCCGGCGCGGGCAGGGATCACCTGCCTGCGCCGTCATATTGCCGCCCCGTTGGCTCGCCCTCCGGGGCGGCGGAACTGTCCTTATTATCGCGTTGATCCATCGGTGTGTAGCACCGGCACCCCCGGTTTTGTCCATCACAGGCTTTGCATTTTGCAAAGTTGATCCTAAATGTATACACGCACTGTCCGAAAACATAGTGCGTCATGCTTCAGCCTCACTTTCCTCTCTTCGTTCCTCTTCGTCCTCCGTTTCCTCCGCGTCCGCGTCGTGCTGTTCCGTAATAACCGGAAGGTCAATGCGCGGCGCGCGATCCGCCAGCCGGATTTGGCAGCCGCAAATCGGGCAATCAACCGCCGAAAAGCGCGTTGGCGCGACGGCAAGCATTTCAAGCGCCGAACGCAGTTCTTCTGCCGTGTAGATGTTTTCCCGCTCCGGTGTGAAGCGATAGCCGCAAACTTGGCATTTGGTCTTTTTCTTGCCAAACATAATTGAATAGCTCCTTTCATATTTTCCGTAGACGCGGACGGCGGTTTTCCCGCCATGCGCCACCAATACGATAGCCGAAGGCATAAAGGAAACGCGCAAGAGGTCCCGCACATTGCCCCTCTACATAGTGCATCAGTGCCCTGCCTTTCGGTATACCATGGCAATGTGCCGATACTCGCGCATGCGGCGCTCGGCATCATCATAGATCTCCATAGCCAGCATGGCCGTGGTTCCCGCCGCCACCGCGCCGCCGCACAGCACAAGCAGCAAAAGCGCAGCTTCTCCGGCACTCCCTGCCTCGGCGATCATGCCTGGCAGCGCCATCAGCACCAGCAGCAGGCTAAAGGTTGCCGCCTGCAGCACCCGCGCCAAAGCCTTGCGCCGCAAGCACCATTTCTGCATTTTCCTCATTGCTTTTCTCCTTTCATCACAACCATTGCCGTTTCACCGCCGGGCGCGTTTTATACCCCCGCCCGCCGGGCAGCGCTTCCAGCCCCAGCACCTGCGCGATCGTATCCTTGCTCACCAGGTACATTTCCGATAAGATCCCAATCTGCTGCCGCTTATATTTGGCATCGCGATACATCACCCGGATCTCCTCTATTTCCGCCTGTGTCAGGCGGTGTTCTCTTTGCACTTTGCCCCCTCCTTCCTCGGCCATCCAGCCTGTCACCGCGGCGGAAGCCCTGCCGGGTTATGCGCCTTAGCGCATTTTGAAGACGAACTTCAGCAGAAAGCCGAAGAGGACGCCCGCCAGCGCGCCGCCAAACGAGAAGATGACCGGATTTCCGATGAACGGTGGCATCGGGATGCGCGGCGATCGTGGATGCAATTTGCAATCAACGGGATTTTCAGCATTGTGGGTTTTGCGCTCGGTATTATTGCCGAGTTTCGATTCGACATTTTGGAAACCTTTTTTCATTTTTAAGCGCCCTCTCCCCGTCAAGCGCATCCTTCAGCGCCTCCCAGTAAAGTGCATTCGATTCTCTGGATCACATTCAAAATCTTCATCATGATTTTTCCCCTTTGTTCTGTTGGCGTGCTTCGTATTCCGCCTTTGCGCGGGCAAGCCGGATAGCACCCTGCACGGCTGCTGCCTGCACATCTTCCGGGGTTTTCAGTTTTCCATCGTATACAAACCGCACCCAGCCGCGCCCATACTCTCTGTATCCCATCGCCATAAGCTGCTCTCTCGTTACGCTTGCTTCCATATGCACACCGCCTTTCTGTGTATGTTTATTCCTCAGATGCAAAATGCATTTCCATCAAGTCGGCTCATGAGCCTTCTAATTACGCTTTAAGCGTTATCTTGATCAAAAAAAAGATCGTCATACGGTACACCGTAAAGGGCACAAAGGCGACTGAGATTCGTTTGTTTCGGTGAACTCTTACCTTGTTCCCAGTTAATTATGGTAGCATTGCTCACTCCCAGTGCGTGCGCTGCCGCTTTCTGCGTCAGTCCCGCATTTACTCGCGCGGCTTTCAATGTGATTTTCACCATATTCACCCCCCTTCAGCCTGCCATCATCAGTACCTGGCGGCTAACCCCAGCAGACGGGCTTGCGCCCGTTTCGGCTCAAACAAAAAGAAATCCTTTGCGGCTGTTGAACATGAGCCGCTTAGCAACTTCCATACTCTCGACTTTGTGTTTGCAGTCAATCATATCAACATTCGTTTTTTTGCCACTGCTCCACCGTTCCGCTGAAAACTACTTTATCTTCGCTTGTATCAATGATGGTGATTTCTTCAAGGGCGTATTCCTTGAGCAGCCCGTTGATTACATTCTTAACTTTCATGATCTTCTCCTTTCCCGGCAACAAACCTGCCTGTTGTGGGCTTTGTCATGGTGCTTTCCTATCTCTTGCGGGAGTCAACGCTTAAAGTGTTATTGTTTTGTTTAAAAAACGCTCTAAGCGTTCCGTTGGTTAAAGGATACACCATTTTGAGGCAAGTGTCAACACTTAAAGCGTAATTTTTTTGTTTTTTATTGAAAAGTTTTTTGCATAGGTGTAATATATAATAAAGGTGGTGATTACAATAAGCGATCTTGGGAACAAAGCCATTATGGCCGAAAACTTAAAGTATTATATAGAAAAAAGCGGTAAAGACCGCAGAGAACTTGCTGAGGCTTGGGGCGTGCCGTACTCCACTCTTACGGAATGGATAAACGGAAAGAAATATCCACGAATTGACAAAATAGAGATAATGGCAAATTACTTTGGCGTGTTGAAATCCGCGTTGATCGAAAACCGCATGACGGAACAAAAAGAGGCGGATAACAACACCATCTCTGATATTGTTGTCCGCCTGAGAACTGATAGCGGCTTCTTGTCCGCTGTTGTTAAATTGTACACATTTGATAAAGAGCAGGTTATCTGCGTGAATCAAATGTTAAATGCTTTTTTCAAGAATCCGAAGGATTAAATCAAGCAAAGTGATATCATTGGTTTCTTTCATCAGTCGATTAATCTTTTTGATATATTCTTGCTTGCTCATATGTACCCCTTTCTTTTTTAAGCAGTTGCTATCCGTGTGGGTAGTGTGTATGCAAGCAAACGGTGACGATCTGTCACTAGTCGCCTGTTATTTCGTCTGTGATGGGATTTTTCAACTTCTGGCAGTTCTTACATTTCAATATCTTATTATTCTGCCGATGTATTTACTAATCATACAATAGCACACTTTTCCAATCCGCCCCACGGCAGATATCGCGTATTTTTAAAGCGTTTTCCGGCAGAAATGCAGGAAAACGCGCTTTTTTATATAGAATTAAAAGGAGGGAATCTGTATGTTGATCGATTCAAAACGCATAGCCAAGCTACTGTCCGAAGCCAGAAAACGCGCAGGCGCAACGCAGGAAGAAACGGCCGAATTGCTGTTTGTAAGCGCACGCACAGTGCAGCGCTGGGAAACAGGCGAAAAGCAGCCGACTTTGGAAGAGTTCATCAGCTGGTATCGCGCCCTCGGCCTGAACTGGTTCAGGGATGTTTTGCGCCTCGCCTACCCGGAATTGTATAGCAACTTTGATGGCAGCATCGCCGATGTGGAACAGCGCCGTAACGGCCTGTTCAAGTATCTGGCCGACTGCCCGCCGGGCGAAGTAGACAAGATTACCTTCCTGCTTTTCGGCGCGCACGGCAGCGACTGGCCGTCCATGTTAGATGAGTATGTGGCAAATGCCCATTGCAGCATGGCAAGCCGTGCGGCAGTGTGCAGACTGATCATAGATAATTACGAGCTGGAATCCGTTACCGGAGATTTGGTAGAGCCGGAAAAAGCCGTTCCGAATATGCAAAATTTGCACATTGCCCACGATGCGGGCAGAGAAGCTGCCTTTTTAAAGAAAAATGAATATTCAAAATAAAGAAAGGAGAATCCATGAAAAAAATTAAAAAAGCCACGCCTGCGGCAAGGTACGCCATGTATTTGCGCAAAAGCCGTGCGGATCTGGCGCTGGAAGAGCTCGGCGAGGGCGAAACCCTCGCCCGGCACCGGCAGATGCTGGCAGCGCTGGCCGACAGGCAGCACATACAACAAGATCAGATCGATGTGTATCAAGAGATCGTATCCGGAGAAAGCATTGATGCACGCCCGGAAGCGCAGCGCTTACTAAACGCCGTCTGGCAGGGCGTTTATGCCGGCGTGCTGGTAGTAGAGATCGAGCGCCTGGCGCGCGGCAATACCCGCGATCAGGGGGAAGTGGCCGAAGCGTTTCAGGCCAGCAGCACAAAGATCATCACCCCTGCCAAAACCTACGACCCGAACAACGAGATCGATCAGGAGTATTTTGAATTTGGCCTGTTTATGAGCCGCCGGGAATATAAGACCATTCGCCGCCGACTGCTGGCTGGCAAGCTGCAGGCCGTGCAGGAAGGCAACTACTTGCCCGCCATTCCACCGTTTGGCTATAAAATTGAGCGTAAGTCCCGCCGGGAAAGAGTCCTTGTGGAAAATCCCGAGGAATCCAAATGGATCAGAATGATTTTCGACTGGTTTACAAAAGACCGCAGATCTACCACATGGATTGCAAAGCAGTTGACCCTTGCCGGTGTGCCCACAAGAACCGGCGTGCAGTGGGATCACGGAACGATCAAGAATATGCTGCTGAACCCACACTATGCAGGATATGTGACATGGGGCCACCAGAACACAGTAACCGCCAAAGACATGGATACAGGGCGATTAAAAAAAACTCTTATATACAAGGAAAAGCAGCTGTACAAGGGAAAGCATAAGGCACTCATATCGGAAGAGCAGCTGAATGAAGCGAAAAGCATTTTTGGCACCGCGCCGAAAGTCAAAAAAGACTTCGAGCTTCGGAACCCGCTGTCCGGCCTTTTGGTGTGCGCAAAATGCGGCATGACGATGGTGTATCGAAATTATGCATCACAGCCGACAAAATGCAGCCGATTTGCTCACAGATACCGCGCGATCAACACCTGTACCGTGAAGTCGCTCCCGGTGGAAGATGTAATGCAAACACTGATATTTTCTTTAAAATGCGAAATTCGCGATTGCCAAATAAAGCTTGATTCTGGATCAGCGAGTGCAGCAGCAGCCCGGCAGCGCGATATGATCGAAGCCGCAAAAAAGGAGCTTGCATCACTGCAAGCAAAAAAACGCCGGTTGTTTGACTCCTGGGAAGCCGATGACGGGACATACACAAAAGAGGAATTCCTTGAGCGAAAAGCCATGTACGCGCACAGCATTGAGCAGCTTCAGGACAAAATCAAAGAGCTGGAAGCCACCAAAATTGAGACTATTGATTATGCAGAAAAAATAAATAATCTGCACAAAATTATCGATTGCATAACCAACGAGCAAATGCCCTGCGCCGAAAAGAATGCTTTTTTGAAAAAATTCATTCAAAAAATCGAGTATGATTGTGTAGATTATGGCAAGCGACACGGCGGAAAAGCACTGCTTACCGTTCATTTAAAATAATGTTTTTATTTTGGATTTTATTACCATCATTGGTATAGTATCAGAATACTATTTTAATGATAGCAATAATTTTTTTAGAATTGTATTGACAAGTACGTATAAAATGCGTATAATATAAATGTAAGGAGGACATATAATGAAAACAAAAGATCTGATAGAGCTTTTGGAGAAAAATGGCTGGAAATTCAAGCGGCACGGCGCAAACCACGACATATATGTGAAGGACGGTCAAAGGGAAAGCGTTGTAAGGCACAGAGAAACAGACGAAGATTTGGCAAAAGCTATCATCAAGCGGCGCGGGCTGAAATAAGCCCGCGCTCAGATGAGAGCCTTTTTATAAATTTAAGGGAGGAACTGACATGAAAAAAGCATATCCCATTTTTATGACTAAGGGGAAAGAGTTTGTCGTTGTATATATCCCAGATTTCGATATCAACACTCAGGGAAAAGATATTCCGGAAGCGATTGAAATGGCGCGGGACGCAATCGGTCTTATGGGGATCGATATGGAAGATGACGGTGAATCTTTGCCCGAAGCATCTAACTTTGAAACGGCTCAAAAGGAAGCCCCGGCAGCTTCCATCATTTCGTTAGTAGATGTTGATTTTGCAGAGTATCGCAGAAAAAACGATATGCGAACCGTAAAGAAAAATTGCACTATCCCTTCGTGGCTCAACTTCGAGGCGGAAAAAGCTGGCATAAATTTTTCCGCCGTTTTACAAGGTGCTCTCAAAAAAGAGCTGCATCTCGCGAACAAATGACTATAATGTATAAGGGTGATACTTAAACCGCCTCTTTACGTCAAAACGAAATGAGATAGCACAAAAATAAGGGCCAGCAGTTTGCTTAAAAAAGCAAGCTGCTGGCCCTTATTATTATTTTTTATCCGAGATTTCCGCGGCCTGCTTCCCGGCTGCCAGCAGTTTTACCAGCCAGCTGGGCACAGGTGCGCCCATGGCTGAGGCATTTTCTGCGATGCTGCCGAGCTCCGTGAAAATGTACCACACCAGCACCACCGGCAGGATCACCACCGTATACGCAATGCCCAGATTGGGGATGTGCTTCACCGTTACGCCCAGCACACCATCGGCCAGTGCTGCTACGATCACCACCACAATCATGCCAGCCTTATGCCAAATCCCGGCCCGGGCAACGCTGCTTGCCCACTCGCCCTTGCTTGCTGCTGCGCTGCTGCCGGTGATCCAGTCCAACACCATGCAGGCCGCCCAAGCCAAAACCAACCAGCCGAGCCATCCAAAGGCCGCACCGAAGGCGCCACACACGGCAACCACCGTTCCTTTGATCCATACAAAAAAATTGCTGTTATCCATGTTACTCTCTCCTTACTTACTCACTTACACTCCAGCCCCAGCTCTGCCGCCAGTGCCTGGATGGTCGCATCGTCACCGCCGGTCATGGGGCCGATGGTCAGCTTTGCGCTCATGCGCAGTCCCAGTGCCTCCGCCTTGTCCGCAAGCCTGGTCCAATCTTCACGCGCAGCCGGGCCGATCTCGCGGGTATAGCTGGCAGCCTGTGCGCCGTTTTCGCCTGCAAGGGGCTTGTTCGCCTTGTCAAAGCCGTTCAGGCCGGCCTTTTTGATGATGCCGGGGAAATCCCGGGTACAGGTATTCATATCTACGCGCCCGGAAATACCATCCACATGGCCGTTGCTCGTATACTGGTGCATATCCCGCTTGAGGGTTTTGTTATAGCCCGCGCGGTAATCTGCCAGCCAGATAGTATATTTGCCTGCAAGGCGTTCATGCGCCAGTTTGTTGGTAAACCAGTAGGTGCTAGCATACACCCCCGCAAAATACCCGGCCTTTTCCAGTGTGTCGCAGAACGCCTCGCACATGGCGGTCAGCACGGCTTTGCCCAAACTCCCCTGCGTGCTGTCCTCAATGTCAAAGTAGATGGGGAATTCAAACTGCTTTCCCCGCAGCACCTGCAGGCAGGCTTTTGCTTCCTCTCGCGCTTCCTCAGCGCTCCTGGCATACGAATACCAATACACCCCCACCGGAATTCCCGCCGCTTTTGCGCCCGCGTAGTTGCGCTCAAACTGCGGGTCTTTCTGGCTTGCGTATCTGCCGAAACCGGCGCGCAGAATGGCAAAATTCGTTTTCACCTTGCTCCAATCGATCACGCCTTGGTGCTTGCTTACATCGATGCCACAGATCATACGCTCTCCTCCTCTTGCAGCAATGCTGCCGTTTTCGCCCGCCAGATCGTTGGCACATCCTCCAGCGACATCAGCCCTGCCTTGATGCGCCGTGCATAAATTTTTGTCATAGGCCCTCCTAAGTTGTTATTGCTGCGCCGTTGATGGCGCTACCGTCCGTGAGTTGATTCCAGCCGCCCGCTCCGCGCAGATAGGCGGTTGTTTCCACCGTGCCTGCCGCGGCCGTGCGCGATACAGTGATCTCGTTGATGCACAGCCAGTTGCTGGCGCTGCTGGCTGCGTAGATCCGCAGCGCCTTGACCCCGGTCAGCGACAGCCCGCTGAATGTACAGGTGGTCGAGCCGTTAAAGCTGCCCACCGTTATCCATGTGCTGCCGTCCTGGGTGTACTGCAGCTTATTTCCGGAGCTTACGCAGTCGCCGGTATTGTTTGTGGTCGTCACTTGTACCGCCGTGATGTTAGCCGGTGCCGAGAATGTGAGCATCACATACGCGCCAGCACTCTGAGCCGTACCGCTCCACCAATAGGTAGAGGTGTTGCCGTCCACAAGGTTGCTCAGTGCGCCTTGGTAGGTGGTATACGACGCCGACGCTGTGATAGCAGGCGGCCCTGCATCGTATTGCCGCAGCTGCAAATATACATCCCCAGCCTCCCCAAGCGAGGCTGCAGGCGCGGCATCGCCGCTGTACAAATGCCTGATGGCCAGCGCACCGGTGATCTTCTCCCCGGCAGCGTTGTGCGCCACGGCTCCGGCTGCCAGCATGTCCGGCGTTACGGTATCAGCAGTCAGATCGATCAATGTTGCGCCGCCGTATATGATCTTATTGATCCCCATAGGCTCACCCCGCAATCGTTACGGTGGTGCCTCCGGCAGCATTCTGCGCCTCGGTGTAGGGGATCGCAGTCACGGTAACGCCGGACAAATAGTTATACCCTGCATCAGGGTTGATGGATTGCGCGGTGGTCTTGGGCGTGATGGTTTTGGTTTGCGCCTTGATGCTCTCCATGCCCGTCATCGTACCTTGCACACCCAGCACCTCGATGCCTTGCCGGATGTTGGCCGGAATCAGCTTGGCCTGCTCCTCCGGCGCGATCTGCACCTCGCCGCTGCCATCGTGATAGCCGATGGGCACGGTGTACTTGCCCGCCTTAGTGCTGATTTGCCCTTCCACGCCGCCATTGTTGAGCATGGTGCCAACCAGCTTCTGGCCGCGCGCATAGGCAGTTTTCCCCAGCAGCATTTCGGCCACCTCTACAGTGGCATCGCTGCTATCCACATCATAGCTGCAGCTGCCGGTGATCCGCTCGCCATCCTTGCCGTGTGCGGTGGCGCCGCGCAGCAGTGTATCCGCCGCCACGGTATCACCGGTGAGATCCATCAGCACTTTATCGCCGTAGATAATTTTACTGTACCCCATAGTATTTCTCGCCTCCGATCAGGATCGTAGTGCCGCCCTGCGGATTGCCGGTTTCCCACAGTGGGATTTTGTGGATTGTGACATCATCGGCCATGAGCTTATCGCGCGTGGGCAGCACCACCGGGGTGATATCCGGTGTTACTGCGTACTCGCCGGTATACAGATTTTGGTGCGCCACAATCTGCACCGGCGCAACCCCCACGGCCACGGCCGCAGGTGCTGCAGCGCCAATGCGCACTATGGCGATTGGCCGCATTTGGATTTTAACCGCTGTTGCCATTGCCAGCCTCCTTATCGAATAGGGTATCCGCGATGTAAAATGAGGCTATACCGGTTTCCGGGTTGATACGGCTGCCAGCCATGGTGATACGCGTGTCCAGCATTACCAGTGTGCCCGCGCGGAAAGCTGCCGTATCCTCCGCAGTCCAGTCGATATCCACAGCATTCTGGCCCTCTACGCGCTCTGCCTGCGCGGAGGGGTACTGCACATCCCGCCGAGTCGCCCCTTGCTGGAAGCGGAATTCGATGCGCTGCACGTTATCCAGGGCCACATCAAACTCCACCCGCATCCGCTGGTGTATCCCCTGCTTCACGGTTTTACTCCTTTCCGGCTGCCACCGCAGCCACATCCACCAGCGCGGCCTCCTGCTCGTCCAGCCGGGCAGCATTATCCGTGATCATGCCCGCCAGCTCGGTGAGCGCCGCCTCGATCTCATCCTCGCGGGTCGGGTGATCGGCGTGCTTGATATAGGTCTGGCTTACAATCTCATCGTAGGCGGGCTTGTCCATCTGCTGCCAAGTCAGCACCACGCCGCCCGGCAGCGCTTTGCTGGCCGTGTGGGTTTCGGCTTCATGGTGTACGGTTTCCCGGTCTACCAGATAGCCCTTTTCCAAATCGATTTCTTCGGCGGTCAAACGCTCGCCGGTTTCGCTGTAATAGATCATTGTTGCTCCCCCTTCTACGCGCATACAATAATCGTTATGCTGTTATTGCTGTCTTGATTATCATTGCTATACGCATCAACTTTGATTGACTTATACGCGTTTTTAACAGTTAAGATACCCCATACCGCGTGATATTTTTCGTACGCTCCTCTTGTTCCATCAATGCTACCAAGTCTTGTACTAACTCCAGATTCAGAAATCCCATAGATCACAACTGAGTAATAACTTGAATTAGCGGCCGCATAATTGCCAAGAGCTCCTGTTATCAAAATACTATTTATACGCTTTTGCACATTAAATGTATTGGAATTGGTTCCTTTTTGTCCAAAGGTGGTGTTGAAAGCAATATATTCAGCTTTATCCCCCCCGGATAAATTAAACGCTGTAATGGCCATTTTCCTTTTCTCCTTTCAATTGAAAAGGCATCTCATTTCATCATGATTGGATACGCTACATAATTACAACCAGAGCCAGAGCCGTAATAAAATGTGACAGAAGAATCACTTTTCAATGCTTCTGTTAATAGTAATGTAAACGACAGTCCACCTCTGGATTCGCCACCGTTTGATTCACTAATCAATGACGTTTCAACCGTTAAATTTCTAAATCCAGTGCTATAAGTATTAGTAGAAGCGGTACAATAAAGTCCGATAGCACCTTTAGGAATAGTTAGATTAACAGAATTGTCAAGTCCATAAACTGAATATCTACTCCAAATTACGTTTCCTAGATATATCTTGGAACTACCGCCGCCTAAATTAAATGCTGTTAATGACATACTGCATCAGCTCCTCTCCACCATGCCCGGCACTCGCAGAGTAAGCGATGCGCCGGGCTTATCCTCCGGCGCGGTAAAGGTCAGCGTACCGTCCGCACTGGTGATCATCTTAATGCAGCCCAGTGCCTCGGTGGCTGCCAGCAGCGTGGATGTATCTACGCTGCTGCCAAGCACGGCTGTGGGGATGCCCGGCACCCAGTCCTCCGTCATGCCGGATACACTCACCGTCTGTGTGTAGGGTGCGCTGCCGCTCCAGCCGGAGGCGGGCAGCGACACAAGCACATATTTGAGATCGTCCACATTTGCAGCCAGGCCGCTGAGGCTGGTTTGCACCGGTTGCAGCTGAGCGGCGGTATACGCCTTAATGCCGCCGGCCGTAAGCACAGTTCTATCAAGATCGTACTCATCTTTCAGCATGGTAGCGCTTCCGGCATTCAGGTCGCTCAGTTCTTTTTGGATTTGTTCTAATGCCGCTTGTGCTTGCAAAAAATAGGCACTTGTGTCAAGCTTTCCGATGGTTTGCGCCACTACGCCGCATCTCTGTGTATCCAACCGCGTATCTGTAATATCCTGCTGTGTCAGTACGCTTACACTTTTTCTCACTGTTATGTTTGCGAGTCCGAGTTCCCACACCGTGCTGTTTCTTGTCAATGTTGGGGCAACTGGCTCAGTGGCCGGAGTCCCTTCCAACACAGCGAGCGCCATATTGCGTTTGTCCAGGCTGAGATCGAGCCGCAGTACTACGGTATCGATCCGGTTGTTTGTTGTGTCCGCTTCCGCCACGCTCAGGCTTTGTACTGCCGACTCAACGGCGAAAGCACCTTGAATCTGTGCTTTTCCAGGTGCAACCTGCAATGCCATTCCTGCGCCTGCAGCCGTCACCTGGAAGCTTGTTGTTGGATCATAAAAAACGCCGTCTGACCAATACGCCTTGTAAAAATCCCTCAAAAATGCCGAATCTACAGCTCGATCATACAAAGGCAGCCCCTGCTCATCATATGTAACCCGGCTGGTAAACGGATAAAAAAGCATTAGTGTATCAGCCTCGCTTTCTTGAGTGTCGTGAGCTTTTTATTGCCCAGTTCTATGGTTATCGTTGTATTGTTTTCCTTGTGTACTTCCCGCACCGTTACAATGCGCGCTTCCATGCTTATGCCCGCTTCAGCTACAATAACATCCACCTTGTCTCCAAGATCCCAATCTTTCCTGTATTTATAGCCGCCTGCGCTTGCATCGATGTCCACATTGTTGATCGTTTGATAGTCAAGCAGTTTTTCAAATCCCTCTTGCTGAAGGCTTTCCAGGTATTCGGCTTCCGTTTGTTTTTCCGGATCCCAGCGCGAATTTCGGCTGTCAAAATAAATTTGCTTTTTATAGCCTCCGCCGGAAAGATCTGCAGCTGCCACCTTTCTGTTTTCGCCTTGGTCTTGCCCTGCGACGATTGCGTAATTTTTGTAATTGCTGTTGTCGCTGCTGGCATCAACGGCCGTCAGGTTTCCAAATCCATCGGCAAAGGTTACAAACGGGTTTTCCGTTTGTCCCTGCGTTCTGTCTTTCCCCTGCCAGACTCCGCAGAATGTTTTATTTTGCTTATAGTCATACACACACCGCAGTCCGCACTCGATGCCCTGCAGCCGTTTCCACGCTGCTGTGCCCAGCTGTCCGCCCGTCTCCTGCCATACGCTGTTGTTTGTTTCTACGATCTGTGGCGCGTCTTCTACTTCCAAAAGTGGTATATCCGCCTTATACTCCTTGAGCATTCGTATTACATCGGCGGCCATGCTGGAGCCTGCAGCATAATAAGTCGGGTAAACCACCTTATCATTCAGTGCATTTTCTAAAAAATATCCGCTCAGCTGCACAAAGCGCCCTTTTATGTTTTCCGTCAGCTCTACTTTTTGAATGATCCCTGTTTCCGGGCGCTCCGGTGTATAGATATATGCCATATTTTCGGCGTACACTCCCGCCGGGATCTGCACCGAAAATTTTCCCGGCGAGTAGTATTCGCGATTCCACTGTAAATTTATGTATGTCAAATATCCAACAGGGGCAAAATTCGCATCCAATGCCAAAAGTTCCATCTTATACCCCCAGATAGTTTTTAAAATACTGCACAATCACATGCATGCTGTTATTGCCCAAATCTGCATCGAACCGAATGCTGTTATCTCCTGGCTGCAGGCGCATTCCGGCAAAATTGCTGCTTCTATCAACTTTGTTTAGCGCATTTTCTCCATTTATTTCTACCATTGGCGTTGGTGCTGTCTCAATTTTGATTTCGTCTCCTGATTCCAGCGTTTGCAAAATCCTCACATATGCTCCATTGACCATTACCTTTGGATTGACCACTTTATCGTCTATCCGGATTGACATCATAGGCGCCGCCGAAATATCGCCGTCATAGTTTACATGTACCATTCTGTCGAACAGATAAGTGCTCACGATCAGGCCATAGGTGGGGTGATCCATATATGGCCAGCCCCACCGGCCTGTTTCTGCTGCAATATCTCGGCCAAAATCATCTACCGATAGCAGGAATGGATCTGCGCAAAGCATTTCAACTTCAATCTGCTGCAATGTGTAAATGTTCCGAAATGGGCAATTTACGCTTTTTACCTTGGCGGTGATCCATCTCGTGCGGTCCAAATATGTGATATATACCTTATAATCCATTTTCGGGTTAAAGAACGCCACCGCCGCCGCTCGGTTGATGGCATTGTCTGTAGTGTTCCGGTTTCTGCCTTTGATTTTCAAAGTTCTGGCCGCCACGCGGCTGCCGGTAATAATATCACCATCACCGGCTCCGCGTTTTTCGCTAAATATCTCATAGCTGGCAGCGGCCAGCCCTTCCAGTTTATACAGAGACCAATCTGCACCGCCAAAAACGAATTCCTTGCCGTCCGTTCTCACGATTCTGACCTGCGATTTATATGACATTCCTATTCACCCGCCAGTCCGTACTCTGTAGTTTTTCGCACCTCGGCAGCTACCACATCTGGAGCCTGGACTTCGTAGCCAAAGTTGATATACTGGTTTACCGTTGTCGCTCCTGTTTGAGCCATGCTTAACTGCAAACCCATTTTTCCCGTAAGCCGTTTCATGGCATCTTCCACCCTCCAAATATTGGCATCGATGCCGCTTGCAAGGCCTTGCATAAAGTCTGGCATCCACTGTTCATAGTAATGCAACGGGCCAATGTCCGGTCGGCTGAAATGCAGCCTGGATGTAATGGCCGCAACCACATTGCCTACAGCGCGTTTAATGCTGTCGATGGAATCTGTGATACCCTTGGCCATGCCTTCGATCATATGCCTGCCCCAGGTTTTAAACTGTTCCGGCAGGCCCTTGATATAATTTATGCTGTCTGTCATGATGCCTTTCATCCCGTTGGTCACCGTGTTCTTCACTGCGATCATGCCATCTTTCAGAAGCGTTATAATTTTTCCGCCGATCTGCAGCCAGTTGAACGCTGTGATCACATCCGCGATTGCAAACAGGATCTGCGGGAGATTCAGCAGCAAAGTAGGCAGTGCATCCCAAAGTCCTTGCAAAAGAGTCAAGATCACATTCGCCCCGCATATAAGCAATTTCGGCGCATTGTCATTTATGATTCCCGCAATGTTAGAAACGATCTCTGGGATATTTTCGATCAGAGTCGGCAAGCTGTTTGCTATGCCTTGCGCTATGTTTTCGATCAAGGCAATTCCCGCATCGATCAACTGCCCGGCATCCGTGCGGAACTGCGCGGTAAATTCGTTTATTATCGGCAGCGCATCCGCCAAGAATGCCGGAATCGCCGAAGCTAATCCTTGTCCTATTTTCTGCAGCATTTCCATGCCGCCTTGCATTAGTTGCGGCGCTGCCGCCATGATGCCGTTTTGCAGGCCTTGCACAATGTTCAGCGCAACCGGCAGCAATTCCGGCAGTGCGGCCGTTATCGCTACAGCCAGCACCGGAACCAGTTCTTGTGCCGCCGGGCCGATCGCCTCAAACGCGCTCTGAAGCATGTTTCCGAGGCTTTTTGCTATGGTTTTCCCGAGCGGTGCCAGTTTTCCCGCAATCTGCCCTATGCCCGTGATCAAAGTAGGCACAATTTGCTCCATGCGCGGGAGCACATTGTCAGCCACCGCACCAAGACTATCGGCCAGGTTTTCACCCAGGCTGATAATATCTGCATCGGAATCAGCTACGCCTACCAAAAAGTTTTTCCATGCAGCCTTTGCCGAGCTAATACTCCCCCGAATCGTGCTTGAAGCTTCTTTCGCCGTTGTGCCTGTTATCCCCATTTCGGTTTGCACATCGTGAATTGCCCTCACAATATCTGCATAGCTGTCAATGGTATAGTTGGTGTATTTCCCCTGGGCCGCATTCAGTTTATTAGCATCGCTCAACAGGCGCTGCATTTCTTCCTTTGTGCCGCCATAACCAATTTTCAGGTTATCCAGCATTGTGTAATTCTGCTTTGCGAATCCGCTGTAAGCATCCTGTACGGAGTCCATGGAGGAGCCCATTTTATTGACATTATCTGCCATGTCTGTGATGGCAACATCGGTCAATTTTGCCGCCTCGGCCGTATCGCCCCCGAGGCTGTTCACCATTGCCGCTGCAGAAGCTGTGGCGGTCTCCATGTAATCATTCGCGGATAGGCCTGCTGTTTTCCACGCCTGTTCCGCATTGTTTTGCACTATGCGCGCCCCGGCTGTCAGCTTGCCCCATTCCGGTAAAACTTCCTGTACTGTTTTACGGGCCTGTGCGGCGAAGTCCGGCAGTGATAGATCCGTTTGGTTGAACAGTGTCTGCACACCGCCCACCAGCTGTTCATAATCTCCGTAGCCGCTCAGGCTTTCTTTGGCAGCGCCCCAAAAAGTGCTCCAAAGGCCTTTAACAGCATTTGCCGCCGCGTTGATTTCTGATTTTATGGCATCTCCCAACAGATTTGCTTTCAGCATTTCGCCGAACAGGGAACTTTTTTGCCCCGTCTCAAGCATAGCTGCGCCAAAGCTTTCCGTTGCCTTTTCTGTTTCTCCGGTTTTCGCTGTTGTCTGTTCAAGCTGGGTGCCCATTTTGTTCAGTGCAGCTTGTGCATTGTTCAGCGCGGTTTTAGCCCTGCTGGTGGCCTCCACCTGCTTATCGTAAGCAGTTGCCGCCTTTGCAACCTCGGTCGAATTTGCGCCGTATCTGCTTGTTGCCTCTGTTAAAGCCTGGCGTAATGTGTCCAGCTTATTTTTGTTGTTCTGGTAGGCTTTATCCAGCAGGCTCACCCGTTCCTTTTGATTTGCGATCTGTTTGGTGAGCACCTCGGCCGTTGCGCTTGCACGCTGCTGGGCGCTGGTTTCGGATGTAAAGGCGGTTGTCACCGCCTTCATTTCGCTTTCCAGTTCCTTCGCCTGCTGCGTAATGGATCGGAGCGATGCCTTAAACTCAGATTCTCCATCAATGCCTATTTTAGGCCCAATATTTACAGCCATGCCTTCACCACCTTACGCCCAATCCGGGAACGGATCTTCATCCTCTGTTTTTTGATTTGCTCCATTAAAGATTGCTTCACATGCCACAAGGTCTAAGATTTCGCCTATCGGCGTGTGAAGCGTCTCTTTTTTACAGAATCCTGATTTTATGCCGTAAAACATCATCCACGCCGCGTTCGGCTTCACGATGTGGCGTTTTCGTTTTTTCCCGCGGGCAGTTCCTCCGCTTCAACGGTTTGCTTGCCGCCGGCCGCCATGCAAGCCTTGATCTTGTTCTGGATGGTGCACATATCGTCCACGCCGTACATAGTTTTCAGCTGTTCAGCCGTCGGGATCGGAAGCGGTTTTCTATCGCTTTCTGCATACTCGGCCCGCAGCCTTGCCGCGAGCTCGCCTTCCTCCATCAGGACATGCAGCACCTCGATTGTGCGGCTAAGCGTTTTTACGGAGCTTTCTGCCAGCCACGCATCAAGATTTTCGATCTCTCCGCCCGCCATTTCTTCCAGCTTTTCCATTGCTCCCACCGTAAACGCGATTTCTCTCTGCCCGCCGGGGAACTCCATTGTAACGATTCTTTTCATGGTTTAAGCCTCCGCAATATTCAAAATTTTCTTGATGTACGCCTCGGCTGCCGTTTCCGTGTCGAATGTGGCCTCTCGCTTCCAGCGGTGCTTTTCCGAATCGTCTCGGTAAATGGTCGCCGTCAGCTCCGGGTGCTGCCATTCGATTTCTTCTCCCTGGGTGGTTGCGGCATCCTCCGGCACCTGGAACTTGATCTTCGGCAGCACGATCGCGCGCCACTTGAAAGCCCCGCCTTTTTTCTTCTTAACGATTGCGCCGAAGCCCAAATAAGGCGGTGTCATGTCGTCATCATAGATCAGCTCTTTCACTTCCGGCGTAAGGCCTTCCACTGCCGCCGGCGTAATACCCAAGATCAGCGCAGATCCATCCTGCATGAGATCGTCAGTCGTTAATGTCAGTGTCCCTCCTGCAAAGGTAGTATCGCTTTCGCTGATCTCGTTATCTGCGTAGTCGTTGTTGTCGTCTGCGCTTTCCAGCTCTACGCTGATTTCAACAGCTTTTGCCAGCAGCGTGCCGTCGGAATAGCTCACGCCGCCGCTGGCCGAATATTTTGCAACATAAGGTTTCGATAAGCCAATTACTGCCATATCTTTCTCCTTTCGGCTCTTTAATTACTCTTTGATTTTTTCGATTTCCGCATTGATTGCGGCAATTCCTTTGTCAACGGCCTGTTTTCTGGCATTTCTCACAGCAATATCAATAAATGCTGTTTTAGGCCGGAAGCTCGTTCCGCTGTTCAGTGCGCGCGCGATCATCGCATTTGGCTGGCCATTCGGATACTTCTTCGTTTGCATCGAATTGTATCCATCAAAGCCAACCTTCACATGCAAAAATCCGTTATCATTCTGCATTTTGGCAATGCCCAGTCCTTCTTGCAGACCTTTTTTCTGGCTTTCTGTCAGCGGCGCTTGCTCTTTAGGTTTTTTCTGATAGGCCGCCAAGCCTTTTCTGTCCGTCTCCGATGACATCGAATCAATTTCGGCTCGTATGCTGTTGGTGATCACATCTGCCATAGCATACACGCCTTTTCCAATGATCTCTGGTGTGCTTTTGCCGATGTTTTCAAGATACCTTTCATACTCGCGCAGTCCTTTTGATGTAAACTTTGCCATTACGGTATCTCCCAGCTCCATTCATAGTGGATCAGTCCCGTTTCGTCTTCGTACTGCACCGAGTTCAAATGCCAGCTCATTCCTAAGCTGTTGTGGATTTCCTGTATCTTATCTACAGCCGGGTCGTACTCTGTTTTCGTGAAATAATCACTTGTTCCCGTAATAGCCTGATTCGCCATCTGGTTTTCGTCGTAATCAGCATTGTCACCATTCTCTGCCCAGATCAGATAAGGTGCAGCCTGTATCGGCCGCCAATAGTGATATGCCTGTAAGCCTTCCGCCGCATACGCTTTGCCTATAGGCTCAATTCTCTCGCGCAATGTCATAGTTTTCACCAAGCCTTTGCAGGCTCAGATCTGTTATCTGCAGCCCGTCTTCGTCCAACAGGTGCTGCACATTGTTTAAGCGATATTGCTCATCGCCCACAATGGCATACATGCCAATGCGGATATTCCTATCGCGCCAGACCCTAACCAGCATATCCACCTGTTCATTCACGCCTTTGGCGGTGTACTGTCTGCCATAGCCCACAGTACGCTCGCCATAGTAATGGCGCGATCTCGGCATTAACCGCAAGGCCGGCATTGCGCCGCCCGCTGCGGTATCCACCAGTTCGCATATTGTCAAAACGCCTCCATCGAGCGTCATACACTACCACCCGCTTTCTGGGCAAACAGGCGATTGTTCAGCGCATACCTGAGCATGCGCGGCATCACTGGGTTATCTGCAGCTCGTTTGCGGAAAAGATAGGCCGCGTACATCGTCACAAGGTTGTAATCTTCCGCGCTTGTGCCCAGCATGATGCCCTCTCTGGCAATCATATCTTTTGCTGCCTCTATCAGCGTTCCGAGATACCGGTCATATGTATCCCCCGCTATACCAAGGTTGATTTTCAAAATTTCAAGCACTTCCTGTTCTTGCACGGCCTTCTCCTTTCTGCAATCGATTGCATTTTTCCCTTTCTTTGTAATTTTGTGATGGGGTTCCTTTTACGATTTTGTAATGGTCACCGTGTAAACCTTTGCGGCGTTTCCGTTTTTCACGGTCACCACCAGATCCTTGCTGCCCGAAACGGGGGTAAGCTCGGTTCCGTTCACCACGTTTTTGCCGTTGTAAGTCATCGTGACGACTGCGGATTCATTTGCGGCAACAGCCGAAACTACTGCAGCGGCGCTCATGGTGGCCGTGTAAGCCGTTTTGCCGGGGTCAAATGCCGGCGTCAGTGTGAGCCCGGTAATATCCTCCAGATCGGCATCATTTGCCTTGTCGGCCGCAAAATTCATGGATGTGGTAACGGCCGTGCCCTTGATGTTGATTGCCACAAACGCGCCGGGAATAACCGGCTGCCCATCGCCGCGAGCCTTTGCCTTGAACACCGTATTGTCCTGGATGAACTGCACTTCCCTGCTGCTTTCCACGCTGATTCCCGCGCGCTGCGAGTACAGGTAGAGATCGCCATAGCCGCCCACGATATCGCCATCAGGCATAAACTCCAGAATATCGATGTTGCCATTTACCACGGGCAGCGCGTCGTACACATTTGCCACAACATTGCCAGTGGCGGTAAAGGTGATAGCCTTACTTTTCAGCAGTGCGTAGGTTTTAGAGTTCATCGCCCAGAACTGCTCGCCGCGGCTGTAGCGTGTAAAAGTGTTGCCCGCAGCGATTTGCAAATCAGCCCAGAAGGCCGCGCCCGTTTTACCGCTGTCGATTTGCAGTACATTCGTCGTATGCAGATCCGTCCAAGCCGGCGCGCTGGCCGGGTAGTCGCTCGGCTTAGACTGCTGCGCCAAGCGCGTTACAATGCCAAGCGGCATTTTGTTGGCAGCGCCCTTGCCGTACAGGATAGCCTTATCGATAGCAAGGCCGACGCTCTCGGAAAGCATTTCCACGATCCAGCTTGCCAGATTGATATCGTTATCCTCCAGCAGGCTGTTGCACACAGGCACAAACCCAGCCACCTTGTAGCCATCCAGCGTCACCTGGTTAAAATTAAAGGTCAGCTCGTTGATCGCTGCGCACATTTCCGTCCATACAGCTTCCGGTACCGTGCCTGCAATAGTCTGCCGTGCCTGTCCGTAAACGTCGCGCACGCGCACACGGTTCAGCAGCTTGCTGTATCGGTACAGGTTTTCGCTGATCATATCCAGCATGATCACAGGGATTGTAAGCTCTCCACCGCTCACTGCTCGGCTCTGGCCTTTCATCCCGCGCAATCCGGCCAGAAATGCCTTTACATCCTCGCGCTGCATCATAGCTGCGCGCTGTTCCATAGGCATTGCGTCCACGGCGCGAACGCTCATTGGCAAGGCCCGAATGTTGATTTTTGTTCCCATGTGGTTGCTCCTCTCATTGTGGTTATCGTGTTCGGCAGATCGCAAATCAGGCTCCATCTTTTCGGCTTCGCCCAGATCTTTTTCCAAGCCGGCGATTTCCGTGCTAAGAGTTTTCTTAGCGTTTTCGTGGGCCTGCTTTTCGGTATCAAACTCTTCAACCGCTTCGCCCACGGCCGTTTGCTCCTCCTCGGTGTTTGCTTCTTTGATTGCCGCTTCGAGCTCTGCTTCACGGGTATCAAAGTCTGCATCTTTTTTTCGCAGCTCTTCCAGCTGCTGCTTCTTGCGCTCAATGCCATGGCGCAGCATGATGGTTTTCAATGCCATTATTTTTCTCCTTTCAACTGGATCAACATATTGTGCCGCCATTGTTCGTTTTTTCTTTTTACGGCCTCGGCCATTTCAGCCTTGCGGGCCGTAACGCCTGTTTCTTCATAAGCTGGGAAAGTCACAACGGAAACCTCGTACAGCTTTACCTTTCGGATATGCCACACCGTTTCTCCTCGCACTTCTTCCATCGTCTGATCGATGATGTCAAAGCCAAAGCTGCACTGGCTCACATCTCCACGCTTTACGCGCTCATAAAGATTTACCGCATCCTGATCCGCCGGGTTGATTTTGATTTTTCCCCACAAGCCTCTATCGTCAGCGCGAAGCTCCAGCGTTCCGGCTGTTGTTCGTCCGAGTACAAGCGTCGTATCATGGTTGGTCAACGCTCGTACATCGCCGCCCGTCTCGCCTTCAAACGCACCCGCATCTATGGTTTCATATGCGTTATCCCACAAATCGTATCGGCCATTGTATACGGCAAAATAGCCCTCAATGCTTCTTTCTCCGTTTTCTTCCCGGGTGCTGAATTCTCCATTTCTGGCCAGTGCATACCTCTTACAAATCATTCGCTTTCACCCCCATTTCCATTTAGCTTTTTCTGATCTCCGATCATTCCACGCGGGATATAGTTCTCCAAAATGATCAGTTCATCCAGGCCGTCCATTGGGCTGAGCCCTATCCACTCACGCACTTCGTTGCCCGTCATGATCCCCCTTATGTACTGATCATCGGCTATTGCCGCCATATCCTTAAGATCGTAGTTGTACAAGCTTCGGCTGTTGAACCTGAAATACAGATCATTGCTGTAAAGCAATTTGCGCGTAAGCTCCTGCTGAATATTTTGCGCCAGTGGCATAATTCGGGTGGAAATAAAACTATTCCAGGCTTCCCGCTTGAAATCTCCCACCCCCAGCACAAACGGTGGCACTCCCAAAATCGTGGCAACCGTTTGTTTGTCCAACTTCACGAAGTCCGCCAGTGCCAGATCACTCAGTGTGAGCGGCTTCACCTGTTCCACGCTAAACGCCTCTGCCGGGATCAGCCACGGTTCCCCTGCCTCGCCGCTCATTGCATAGCTTTCCAGCAGCTTTTTTCTTCCGTCCGGGCTTGCAAATTCCTCCGTTAAAGCATCAACCTTAACAATGATTGATGGCTTCCATTTGGACGACATAAAGCCCTTTTCAGTGGCCGCAGCTTGTTTTAGGTTATTGGCTACATCAGCCAATGCGAGCTGATAGCCGTTGCCCATCCATGGGTACAGTTCGCCCGGCCCTGCCACAAAGTGCAGCAGATCCGCCGGGTCATATTCTCGGCCCGCAATGATTGCCTTGTATCCAAAGCTTTCCGTGGGGACAAATGCGGTATATGCTGCCGGAATTGGCACAAGTTCTCTTATATATCCGCCCTCCGTTCTCGGCCACACCACCGCATTGCCGTGCCCATCTAAAAGCATGGTGCGCACGATCCATTGGATAAAGTTTGATCTGGTCATGTATTTATTGGGGGCAATGTCTACACGGCGGCTCAAATCGTTTATGATTCGGATATCTCCCCGCTCTGTGTTTTGCATGAGGTGGATCGTCATGGCTCCAATCAGCCGGGCGATCGTGTCTATTGCCGTTACGACTTCCGGGTTGTGCGCCAAACTTGTATACCCGGCGCAGGCCAGGCTTGTGTCGTCACCGCCCCACAGCCCTACAATGCTTCGCTTTTGTGTGGGCTCAGCTCTGGCCGCCGGGCGTGCTCGTTTCTTTTTGCTCATTTATTTTCTTCCTCTCCCCACCACTTCTTGGCAGCTTTGGATCGCTCCATATTTTCCAGCATCCGAATGCAGGCAAACACCGAGGCGTCGAATAAGTCAATGCGGTGCTCTGGCTGTACCTTTTCATACTGGATCATATCATCGGTTTTTTCCACGGCCGCTACATTTTCCACGCAGTATTCGTAAGCCTCACTGTGCAGATAATATAGCTCTCCGTTCTTTGCAGCCGCTTCAATATGGCGGAAACCCTCAGATTTTTTGTAGTAATACTGCGGCTGATCAATAATTTTAAAACCCGCCGTCTTCATGCCTATATAATATTCACGGCAAAACTTTCTGTCGTGCCCCACCTGGCGGATCTTGAACCCCTTGTTTCTCATGGCAACGAACCAGTTCACCACATCTGCATGGTTTACTGTCGGGCTGTTACACATCGTCAGCCAGCCGTCATCCGCCCAGCCAAAAAGCGGGATATTATCTTCATCGGCCTTTTTATAAGCCGCAGTTACCGGGAAAAACGCATGCGTTATTATAATATCTACATCCTTGTACCTCCCATACAATGCTGCGGCCGTCAGGTCGTGCATCTTAGATAAGTCTGCGCCGCCAAACCAATCAATCGGCAGTCTGGCCAGTTCTTCCAGTGTCCAGCTATATTTCTGATCGCTCTTCCGGAATTCGTCTATGTCGAAGTAGGATTTCATTGCGCTGGAATACACATTCAGCGACTTTGCAAAAAAGTCTTTCCGTTGCTGCGGATCATTTTGAGCCTGCAGGCTATCGTTTGCGATTTCTGCCGGGCGTATGCTCACGCCGTATGCCGGATTTGCCATCTCATGTACTTTTGGATCTGTATAGTCCACCGTTCCATCTCGCACGCCCTCCGGTGCGCAGCACATGAATATAAAATATTGCTCATCCTTTACCGTACCGTCCAACACCTTACGGCAATATTTTAAGCGCTGCCCTAAAAAGGCCTGTTCGTTGTCGCCTGCCGTTGAGATGCCTATCAAAAGCTTGTTCGTGTACGCTTTCATGGCCTCCTTGAACAGGTTGTATTGCTTTGGCTTTTTAAAGGCGTGTATTTCATCGCAAATTGCAATATTACAGTTTAGCGAGTCCTGCACATCCGGATTGCTTGCCAACGCCTGGATGTAAAATGATCCGTCCGCCATGGTAGCTTCCATGCTATGCTCGTTGTTGTTGTCTATGATCTTCACTGTACCGCCGCGTTTTGCATCTTCGCCCATTCGCCGGATATTATAGGCGAGGAAGTTAAACGATTCCAGCGATTGCTTCAGCGCTGCCGATGCAATATAAACTTTTGATCCCGATTTTCTGTACCAAAGCGACAACGCCCAACTGAGCGCCGCCGCAAAACTTGTTTTTATGTTCTTTCGCGGTATAAAGATCAGTGCTTCGTGAAACCGCACTACATCCGTTCCAGTCAACTTAAAGCCCAGCAGGTTGTATATGATAAATTTGTGGAACGGCTCCAGTAAAAACGGCTTGCCTCGCAACGGCGTTCCATCCAGTTTTTCCCCCTGCTGGTGGCAGATCGTGCGCTCTATGATCTGAATGCAAAACTCCGGCCCTTTGGCGTCCATAGTATAGGCTGGATTTTCTAAATCCCCAAAAAAGCGCTTGACCGCTTGCTGCAGCTCAACACAAGCAATTTTTCGGCCATCGCGTATGCTTTCGGCGTACTCCAATACGCCCGGCCAATTCTTTCCGCAGGTTTTATGCGCTGCCAAGATCGTTCAACGCTGCCGCCAATCCGCCGGTGGCTTCCGCTTTCGGGCTCTCACCGGTCATTTTCTTGTATGCACTTGGAGTCAGCCCCAATTCGCGCCAGTACGCCAAGGCGCTTTTATTCAAGTCGTCCCACATGGTAAGCAGCGGATTTTTGATCATATTCGTGGCCCCCGCCTTATTGGTGTATTCGATCACCGGGCGGGATCCATCTTTTTTGTAGATCGGAAGAGCGTCGTGTAGGGAAAGAGTGTAGATCTCGGTGGTCG
>ERZ1024475.12-NODE-12-length-26124-cov-17.889716_pt1 | contig 26124 bp, 31 predicted proteins | sample MGYA00520801_ERZ1024475 | MGnify/ENA primary metagenome ERZ1024475 (study PRJEB33242, sample SAMEA3444311) | Homo sapiens | biome: Host associated; feature: Gastrointestinal tract; material: Stool | place: Uganda | collected 2011-01-01 ...
GCGGGAGAGACGTCCCCTGCGTGGAAGGAGTGACTGGGGGATTTACGCTTGCCGGTGTCTGTGCCCCTGGTACAGCCGGGAGATTCGCACCGCCATTTCTTGGCGAGCCGGTTCTCACGGTCGAGGGCTTATTCACTTCGCCATTCCCTGCTTGCGGCTTTGTCTCAACGGTCGGTGTAGCCGTGTTGTTCTGCTTAGGATTCTTGCTGATAGTCTCTGTTTTGGACGTGCTATTTATAGGCTTGCTTGCGTCGGTGGTGCTTGCCTGTGTATTTTCTTGTGCAGTGCCTTCGGACACGTCCTGCGCCGCTTCAGGCGTGTTTTTGCCCCATCCGTACTGCGCCGCTAACTCTTCCTGCGCCTCCTTATTCTTGTCTTGAATAGCTTTGTGAATGGCATTCAGCTTTTCTACATCTTCGTCGGTGTCGGCAGGGAGTGTTTCTTCGAGGTCTTTCAGGAAATCTTCTGCGCTCTTCGGATTGGGGACGCTGCCATTTTTCCCGCCGTTTTGTGCCGTGTTCGAGTCTGCGCCGCCATTCATGAACATGTCATAAATCTTTTGCGCGTTCGACGCCTTCTGATTTCTGATTTCGTCCGTGCCTTCGGAGCGTTCATAGAATTGGTCAGCAAGTCTGCCCGCTTCATCAGGGGTCTGTGCCTTTAAGATTTCTTGAAGTGCGCCGCTCTCTTTCCCTTTCAGCTCGTGGATGATGAAAGAAATCTGTGTATCAAGGTCGTTCGGATCTGCGTTGTTCTCTTCTGCAAAAGCTACGAGGTCATCATATCGAGAGCCTAACCACTGTGCAATGCCATATGCGCCGCTCGTTGGGTTCTTCGCGGTCGTGGAAATATCGGTGGTATCCCCGCCGCTTTCATGCATAAGCCCGCCGACAATGCCGGACGCGGCTGTTGGGCTTATACCGAGTTCGTTCACAATACGGTTCATGGCATGCATGGCGGGGCTGGCTATATTCACCGCATCAATGGTGACTGTTCCGTCGGCTTCACGATGAACGCCGGAGTTACCGACGTTTGGATTGCCGCCAACGCCCGAGGTGGCAGCATCGCCTCCTCCCATGTTGTCACTGTCGTTGTTCGGGTTAACAAGGGCGACTGCTGCGCCTGTATCGCCGTTACCTTGTTCAGCTGGCTGTGCCTTGCCGTTAATGGCTCTGCCGATTCCTGCAAAGCCGCCGCCGTAAATGCCGCCAACGACACCTGCATCAACCGCATTGGATGCAAGCTGCCCCCAGTCGAATCCATCAAGGCTTCCATGCTCTGCGATGTATGGAATGGTTTCATCAGGAAATTCCTGAATAGCTTCCGTCAAACCTTCTTTGACAAACGCTTTCCCCATGAGTTTAGCCGCGCCTTCCGTGCCGAGTTCGCGGAACGCCTTCAACCATCCCATTTCCCCGACGCCTTCAAGCGGAGCTTGTGCGGCTGCATCAAGCCACCCTGCTTGACCTGCTTTAAGCGGGTCGACGCCCTTCTCTGTAAGGTCGTTGTATGCATCGCCTGCAATGCTTCCTGCCATAAGCCCAACGCCAAGCACAGGGTTTATGATACTTGCCCCGAGCTGCGCCGCCATCAGCGGTGCGTTTTCGACAATCATCCCACCAATTTTCTTTGGATACGAAAGTTGGCTTTCATCGACGTTAGATTCCCAGTTTGCGGCAGGGAGCGCGTCTTTGGCAGATTTAATTCCAAGGCGTGCGCCTTCCCAGATGGGAGCGGTGGTGTTCGTTATCTGCTTTTCTACTTCACTAAGTGCCGCCTTGTCGGCTTCGCTATCCATAAGTCCTGTTCCGTCAAGGTCGTGTTCAAGTTCCCGCATGACGGAGGGTCTTGTTCTAGCCGCCATTGCAGGGATACTTTCTACCGCGCCCAAAAGGCTCTTCGGGACGTTAGCAAGCCCATTGTGGAGCTTAGTTGTCCAGTAGTCGTGATACTCCTTGCCATCTAGCAATCCTCTTGCGTCAATGGGTTTGAATTCGTTTGGCTCATCGTTGTTATCCTTCAACCAATCCCATGCCATAAATGTTTTTCTCCTTATTCCGTAATAATGTTATACTGTCGTCTTGTCTCTGGCGTAAGTGCCTTGAGATATTCGATTGCGTTCTCCATCTTGCCGTTGCCTGCAAGGTGCTCTCTGATATAGTTTGCCGCATACAGCTGTTGCTGAATGCCGTCCCAGAAGCTATCGGGTATCAGCGCACGATCTTTATCGTCAAGTTCCGATACATAGGCATTCAAGGCGTTTATAGATTTGGCAAGATTATCCTTATTGTCTTTTCCGTCGCTACTGGTGCCGCTCTTAACATCGTCAGCGGTGGAGTTCGCCATATAGCCCTTAAGTGCCTCACTCAATCTTTGAAGATTGTTGCTTATTTCGTTGGAACGTGCGGTCTGTGTCTTACTAAGCTCGCTACCGTTGACAATCAATGTTCCCTTGTCGGTTTTCTGCACATCTCCACTTGCACTTGCACCGCCGTTTCCTTTGCCGCCGATGCTTCCCATGACGATCATTTGCATGGCTTGGTCAGGGGTTATCTGCCCGTTGCTGTACTTGGCGATAAGGTTGGCTTTGTTGGCAAGTTCTTCATTCTGCCATGCTACTTTCAGGGCATGCGTCGTTATCAACCTGTTTATTGTTCTCTGATCGTCATACGCCCCGAGTTCTTTCCGCTGCTTGATATTGTTTTCCATAGAGTGGTCGGAGAGCTTCATAGAGTATCCAACGTCACGCGCTTTGTTGAAGTTATTGATATTCTCCTTCAAGAAGGTATTGTAGGACGGAAGAATGGCGCGAATCTGTGCGCCGCGTTCCGGATCGATGGAATCAATCTCGTTCAGCGTCTGCATGAGTTTTGGCACGGCGGTGTTGGCGTTCTCCATTGTCGGGAGAAGGTTCTTTCCGCCGGTCGTTTCATCACCGTTGTAGATGCGGTTCAGAAGTCCGTCAACCGCCTGCTTCTTGTAGTTATCCTCTGCCGCCTGCGCTGCAGGAAGTCCTCTTGAAATAACCGCCTGTATTTGGTTCATTGGTCTGCCCTGTGCGATGCCTGCCTGTGTTACCTGCGCTATCCAGTCTTTCACGGAGAACGGTTTCAAGGGGGACGGCTGCACATTGTTTTGCAATGCGTACTGAACAGTTTTCCCGTTTTGAGGATTTTGTTCAGTAGCAACTGTTTCCGTTTTGGAAATAGTTGGGCTTTCTTCTTGCGATGCCTGTTCCTGCTGAACAGGTTTATCGCTCTTCTTGTCCTGTTCAGCGTCGGTAAAATTTGAAGTCTTTGCCTGCGGGGGAATGACGTTCTGCGTGTTATCTGTGACTGCCTGTTGTGCCTGTGCTGCCTGTACGGCGTCAAGGACTGGCGCGGTCTGCGGTGTTTCCCCATTGAGGTATGCTCTGAATTGTGCGTTCATGTCAGGGGACTGGATGCCTTGATTGGTGTTTCCCTGAATGGCATACATGCTCGCCCCCTGGAGCGGATTATTCGACACATAGCCCGGCGCGGCGTTCTGCGATACCGTGCCATCTGCATTCATGGTCGATTGCGGTGTCCACTTGTTGGCGAAGGACTGCGCAAGAGCTTGCTGCGAAAAGTTTTTGGATGGATCGTCGTAGTTCCCAATAGCGTATGGATTCCCGCCGCCCGGATCGCCCATGGCTTTCAGTTTGTTGTAGATAGCTCCTCTTGCCGCCGACTGCGCCCATTGGTTGTTCGGGTCGTAGAGAATGTTTCTTACACGAGCCATGAGTGCATCCTTATAGCCTGCGTCCCCCGCCTGCGGTGTTGCATTGTCTGCCACCGCTTTTCCCATGACGGCTTTCTGCACGTCAGACGGCTGCACTGCCATAGGTGTAATCTTGTACGGATCTACCTGTGCCATGACGGGATTCTGATTTGCGGAGAATATCTGCGGCGTCTTCTGCGTGTTGTCGGCAGAAGCGTTAGCCGTTGCCGCATTAGCGGTGTCAGTTGCGGCAGTTGTTCCCGCGTTAATGGTAGGCGTGCCGCCTGCTGCATTTGTTACCGCTGCATCAGCATTAGCATCAGCAGGGGTCAGTCCGTCTTTCCCTTTAAGTGATTCCTGCAATTTGCGGATGCCGCGCTCGTTGTAGTTTTCTACCCATCCACGTCCGAGCAAAAGCCCTAGTGCAAAGCCGGGGTCTCTTGCTGCATATCCTGCAATGGTCGGGTCGATGGTTGCCGTCTGATAGCTTAATTGATTGTTGTTTGCCATTTACTACCACTCCGTTGTTCCTGCCTTGGCTATAAAGCCGTTGGCATAATACATACCGCTTGGTACTTTGAGGTCGTATACCAGTCTGTCGCCACTTTCGACAAGCAATATAATCTTGCCGCGGTCTTTGAATCGCTCTCCGATACGCATTTCTTCCAGTGTTTTCCAGTTGCCATCTTCCATAAGCATTGGCTGTGTGGCGGTAAGGTTGATGCACTTGTTTTCCTTCTCGTCCGTGCAGATGGCATAAACCCTTGCATAATGCGGTGCCATAACATCCGTTACGACTTCCTCACCGCTTGGCGTGATGATGGTGTCGCCCTTATGGATGCGTTTCAGCGGCTTATCGCCGTTTGGCGTTTTGATGAGTGTGTCGCCGGTGAAGCAGAAGATACCGCTATTGGACGCAAGTCCGCCCAAGATGCCGCCCCAGATGCCGCTACCGCCGCTTGTTCTCTGTGTAGAGGTAGAAGTCCCTTTGCCGCCCATGGCAGAAATCGCACCGAGGTTTGTACCGCTAAGCCCGATAGACGTATTCCAAAGGTTGACTGCCGGTTGCTGCGCCGCTTCCTGTGCTGCTGCCCCGAGGGAAATGTTTGCCCCCGCCATGTTTGACATGTTCCCGTAAATGTCTGCGAGTTGGGAAATGTCTTGCCTGTACATATCTGCCGCCGTGTTAGCCGCCGCCTGGTTAATCCCCTGTATGCCCTGCGAAGTGACCGAGCTGTTCAAAACGCCGCTAGAGCCGAGGTTCTGCAGGAGATTTCCCATAGATCCATTGACCTGCCGTGTTACGGCTTGATTGATGTTGTCCTGATACGACTGCGGAAGCTGGCCATTGGCAAGTGCCTGATACCCCGCGTTGGCTGTGTTCTGTATGCCCTGCGCCTGATTAAGCAGTGTTTTATAGTCCACCTGCGTTTCGCCAATGGAGTTTTCAAGAAGGTTCTTCGCCTTCGTGTTCAGCTCTACAGCGTTTGGCATGACGGCTTCTTCGTAGTCGCCTTGCAGTTTCCATAGCCGCTTCTCTTCTGCGGTAGGCTGATAGGACTGCACCGTGGTAGAGCTACCACCTTTTTTACCCATCGTTTTCCTCCTTGTAGAGTTCTTTGACGTATACCGTCACATAATAACTATCGCTGCCCTCTTCGTCCGTCCCTTTGTAAGTGGCTATGACCTTGCGCCCTGCTTCGTCTTTACACCAGAAGCGGTAATGCCCGTCTTTCTCTTCCTTCTTTACGATTCTGAATTTCAGGAGCCGCAAATAGGGAAGGATGGGGATGATGCAAACGGTGGATACCGCATGCCCGCCTTTGGCAAGGCAAAGCAGCTTTGCTAAATCAAACCAAAAGTGAATGTCTCCACAGAGCTGATACACAATGAGTATCCCCTTCTCGTCAAAGAGATATTCGGCAAACCCTCTTTCGGGAAGCCAGTAAAAGTCAAACCCCTTCGGGATAACGAAGGGGTCGTTTCTTTCTTTCTCGTATTTATCTATCCATTCTTTGAGGGACTTCATAAGTCTGCCACCTCCAAAATAACATGGTCAAACGTGAATGGGTCAGTGCCTTTTATCTCAAGCGCGATGCAGTCGGTTGAGTGATTGCACAAGACTTTTCTCCTTGTGTTGGTCGGCATAGTTACCCTTAACTTGCTTGTGCTTACGTTTACTGTCCCTGCCTCGTCGTTGGTGAATTTGGTATCGACTGCCTTTACAAGCATTTCGTCGGAAGAAATGATTTCGTGCGGCTTGATTTCATATTCTATCGGCGTTCCGTTGTCATCCATAATGTCCTTGTCCCATAGGTACAGCTGCGCTTCGCTTGCGATATAGATTTCATCTGCCGTTTCCATGATGTCAGTGACAGGGACGGCAAACTTGATAGTCGTTGCAACGCCCATGAGGTAGTTGTAGCAAACCCACTCTTTGCGGTCGCTTGTCACGCGAAGCATGAGCCACCCATGCCGTTTAAGGTGGATGAGCTGCGGATTCCATAAACTCTTCGTCAGAAGGTCTCGGAATTTGTCGCCGATGTCCTGCGGCTTGACGTTCCCATAGTCCATGACGGTAGAGAGGGACTTTAGCCCTCTTCGGGAGAAGAACACCACATCAGCGCCTACGTTGACCGCCGTCATCGTTCCCATGCTATCGGAATTGGTTACGATAGCAGGCGGTACTACCCATGAGGACGGCGTTCTGTCGCCTTGCAGCTGATATATATTTCCGTTGGACTTGATGAAAATGAGGTCATTGGCAAGCGGAACAACGCTTTCTATATCGCCGCTATCCCCATAACCTATGTCAATCCATTGTGCGGAGCTGTCTACTGTTCCCTGCGAGCTGTCTGTGATGTTATCCCAGCTTGTCGGGTCTCCGATTGCCGAGAAATACACACGGTCAGAACCGCTCAATGTAATCATGAGACGGGAGAGACGTTGGAATACGATGTCGCACGATGGGCTTGAGGTGACGGTGTTTAGCGTCAGGAAATCGTAGTATTGGAGCTTGTCTCCGCTCGCTATCCAAATCTTATTCATGTACTTCGCACAACACGGCTTTTTCTGCCCTGTGAGGTTTCCTAGCAGTGCCGGAAGTCGACCGACCATCCACGAATATATAGAGCCGTCATCAAGGAAGATAAGAGAAGTATTTGTGTCTACGTCATAGTAAAGTGCCTTGATGTTGTTTGACATGGCAAAGTCCGTGGGGGAGATTCCCCCGCGGCTTCTAAGGCGCAGATTATCGTAGACGAAGTTCTGGCAACGTACCATGTCCGTTTCAGGGATTCGTTCAGGGGCATCCGATGTGTTGATGCCGCCTGTGAGATTGTTCAAAACAATCTGCTGTATCTGATGCTTATTCGATCGCTTCATGTTTTTCTCCAAAAGGTTAAGTGTGTTTTAGGCAAGCTACGGCGAACCGCCGCACCCGCCACAGCCGGAACATCCGCCTTTGCAGCCTCGCCCGCAACTATCGCTACATTTACCCGTGCAGGTGTCTTTGCACCCATTGCTACACGTATCCGAGCAGGAGTTGCCGCACGTACTGCTGCACCCACTGGAACACCCGAGGGCGCATCCGTTCATGCAGTTAATGACGGTAGGTTGTTTAGAAAGTGTGCTCTGGATGTCCGAATCAAGTCCGTGGTCATTGGCAAGGAGCTTGACTAAATCGTCATAAATAGAAGTGGTTATTTTATCCCCTCGCGTTTTCGATGTCGCCGAAAGCGCGCTGTTTTTAAGTACCATTGCCCGTCACCTTCTTGTACGCCGCGTCGGTAATATTCTTACCGCTTTGCGTGCGATTATCTAATTCTTTGTCGTTTGAAAGCATCTTGTTCAGGTTGTCGTATAGCGTGGTCTTTACCACGCCTCCCTTGTTCTCAATCGTTGGTTTATCCACGGTACCCTCCTACGGTGCGCCAGCGCATCCAGTATCACAGAAACCGCCGCAGCCGCTGCTGCATTCATCGCCACAGCCGCTGCACCCATGGCGGCATGTATTTTGGCAGTTGATGGTGCATCCACCGGTGCAGTTCCCACCGCAGCTGTTTGAACAGCCCGAGCAAACATTCTTACAATTCCCGCCGCATGAAAGACTGCAGCTGTTCATGCATGCCTGTATAGTCGCGGCGTTCGCCTCTACCTGCTTTAGCGTGGCGTCCAGTGCTTCGTCGTTCTCTAAAAGATTCTGCAAGTCGGTAAAGATGGTGGCGGATATATTTCCTGTTCTTGCAGAAACAATACTGTTGTGTTTGACTGCCATTACGTCACCTCCGTGTCATGGTCTAATGCATAGTGGACTTTCATCAGCCCGCAAAGGTTATCCCCATAAAGCGCCTTCCTGACGGTGCACTGCTTGCAGTAGCCTTTCAGTTCACACGTCTTGCAGTGCTTGCAGGCAAAGTCCTCGCCTTTAGAAATGTCAGGCTCGCCGAATGATGCTTGATAGCATGGATAGAAACGCCCCCATGGACTTATCCCTATCCATGCACAGTCTTGAATGTTACCGCTGAACATGGATGTGCCTTTTGCCCGGTTCTTTGTATTGCGGAGAAGGTTCAGGTAGGCGCGCCTTTCGGTAATATCTTTCAGCTCTCCATAGGCAAAGAAGTTCCACATAATCATCGGGGTAATGCCCTTCTCGTTCAGGAAGTCGATATTCTGCTTTGCTCTACGCAGGTAGTGCTTGCCCGCCACTACATAAGTGGCATAAACCAGTTTTGCGCCGCAGTTATTCATATATTCATACGTATCAGGGCGAATGATTCTTGGGTTCTTCTGGTCATGGTCGAAAGAGACGGATATTTGGAAGTCGTACCCGCCATCTTTAAGCCAGTCGATGATGTCCCTTCCCTTGCCATTTAGAAGTTGGCAGTTCGATACGATGTTGTAGCGCACGTTCAGTCTCTCATTCTTGACCTGCTCGCAAAGCCTGACCGTATCCTTGATGACTTCTGGATGCAGTAGTGGCTCGCCGCCTTCAAGTTCAATGGAAAGCTCTCCCTCTTTGATGACATGGGGCTGCCTCAATAGTGCGTAGAGGGCTTCGATCTGCGTACCATCACCCTTGTGCCTTTCAGATATTTCCGTGTTCCGCTGCGAACAATACTGACAGGTGCAGTTGCAGTCATATCCAGTGGTCACGCGAATGTTTCTGATTTTCGTGAGCTTGGTATTCATTCGCCGTCTGTCCTGTTCAAAAGGTAATAGCCCAAGTTTCGTTCCATGTTGGAGCGGCATCTCTTTTGTTCTTGGGAAAGCTCCAGTTTGTCGCTGTAATTGCAAAGTTTTGTGAACAGGAACGCCATGTTTTCAAGGAATACCATGAAATCATCCGCGTTGGCAATTCCTTCAAGTTCTTTCTTGTCCAGCTCTACGCCGTGTTGTTTTGTGATACTTATATTCATACTTCCTCCTCGTGGCGGTCTCTAATGGTCTTTGCGATTTCACGGACGCGTTTTTCCTGAAAGCAGTAGTCCTTAATAGCGGATGTGTCCCCGCGCTTTTCCCATGCAGCAGAAATGGTTTCTTCTTCTGCCTTTGTAAGTTTTCCTGTTATATAGTCCATAAGCACGGATATAGTGTTTCGCATATCCATGAGTTCATAGCGGAGCGGAACATAGTCGCTGATTGCCTCATTAATTCCCCATTGCATGCGGATAGCCGCTTTATCAAGGGGGCTGTAGTAGTAACAAAGATTTTCCCAGTTGGCGTGGAAGTCGTGAAAATGGTCAATTATCCAGTCCATCGTATACTCTTCACATCCGTCGGGCATGACCTTCATAAATTGAACCGGCTTTAAGTTTGCCTCATCAGGCCATGGGGCATTCCCTGTTGCTTTGAGGTATTCATTAAATCCCTCATGCGTGTAGAAGAAGTGCGCTCCGCCCTTCGGGTAGAAAACGCTATCCTTGCGTGTGAAGTCATCAAAGAAATGCTCGTTGTCCGTCTCGTAGAAAAAGTCAAAGATGGTTCCTGGAAGTTTCATCTGACCCTTTGCTTCCATGTTCAATGCCCATTTTGCGATAGCTGAAACATAAATCATAAGCTCATCTCCTTCATTCTTTCCATCCAGTAGTCGTGAATCCTATACTCCTGTTCCGTCATGATTTCCTCGTTGTTGTGATAATCAAAAGTACCATCAATGTCGTAGTTGGCAGAATAGCAAAGGGGGAGCTTGGTGCTTCCTATCTGCTCGTTGATTCTGTCTTGCCCTTCTCTGAAACGCTTGAATTTCTCTTTATCAAAGCCATGCCATATGTCGCCGATGTCATAGCGGTGCCGCCCTGTTGCAAAACGGTGACAGGGATACAGTTTACCATCCATACCGAGCGTCACCATATATACGCCGCTTCCGCAATAGTTGCTTTTCTCGTCATCTTCTTTGATGACACGCCGTCTGCCGATTGGTTTCAGTTTAAACTGGAGCTTTCGATGAAAGATGAAGTCAACCACCTTGCGGAGCTGGCGGTAATACTCTTCGGCGTCTTCCTTTGTCCACTTCTGCTCATAGATGGGATTCGCCCACGGCTCAAAGCCGAGTTGGATTTGGTTGATAAGCATATCTGCAAGCATGGGGAGAGTGTCTTTGTTCATCGTTCCTTTGACCATCGGTTCGTGGTCGCGACGTTTCCACCACTCCATATTCTCCATAATCTTGTCATATGAACCCTTGCCGTTCAGGTATACACGGTTCATGTCGTGTGCTTTCTTGCATCCATCGAGGGATACGCCAACACGCAGGCACTTCCAACGGTTCAGGAAGTCGCGTATGGCGGGTTCTCCAAAGAGTGTGCCGTTGGTCGTGTTGAAGAATGTGAAGCGGTGTTCCGTCACCCATGGATGGTGAAGCTCTCGTCCTTTCTCCAGGAATTTTGTCATGGCGTATTCCATGAGCGGCCATTCGAGAAGGGCTTCCCCGCCAATAAAGTCTAAGACGATATACTTTCTCTTGCTGTACTGCGGCTCTGTATAGATAAGGTCTATGAATTTGTCGATGTATTCTTTCTTGATTGTCTGATACTGCTTGTTTTCTTCGTAGCAATACTTGCATGCCAGGTTGCATTTATCTGTGATGAAGATGGTAGCAGTCAGTGAAATGTTCTCGTTCATCTAGTCACCAACATCTTTACTTTCTTAATCCCACTATCAAGGTTCTGCTCTAAGGCTATCCCAACCGCATCTGTGGTCTTTTCTGTTGACGCCTTGCCAACGCCCGGCGTGTCGGACGGCACAATGAAATCTCCTCGCCACACCTTGCCTTTCACCTTGACGCCAACACGCCCCGCAAGAGCTACAGGAATGTATTTCTTGATGTTGTGCTCCTCAAAGTCTTCGTCATCCACCGCCTCGCCGCCAATGATTTGTGCGTAGCAGTCAGACTGAACGCCGACAACAACAAGACTTTCGTTTGTCGCACGGACGTATTGCTCTTCGTTTGATTTCATGTCAAGGGCGATGAGTTCCCCTGCTTCGGTTTCCCCGCCTCGTGCGAAGTATTCGGCATAGTCGTTGTATACGGCGTTGAATACTTTCGTCGCCGTCATTGTGCCGTTCGCCGTGACGTTTCCTGCAACGGTCGCACTAGAGCTTACAGTCACATTCCCGGTAACGGTTAAATCTCCGCCAACGGACGTACTTCGTCCTACCGACATGTTGCCCGTCACGGCACACGATTCTTTGGCGTGGATACGCTTGCTGTATATGTCTCCCCATGCCTTGCTGTCACGCCCGAGGTTATCAAGCCCATCCTCTCGCGGTGATATGTTTTTTGGTTCTGCCATATTTCCTCACGCAAAAAGCACCCACATAAGTGAGTGCTTTTTTTGAAATACCGTCAGGTAGTAGTGGTTGCCCCGCCAGTCGAGGACTGGTAAGGCGAGCTTACGATGTACGCCGGTGTTGGGTACGGTTTAAGCTGCCCTACGATGGTTGCATTTTGTACTACCTGAGAAAGATTGAAGTTTGCGGATTGGAGTGCTCTGTCGCGGTCAGCAAGTTTGTCGCGAAGTTCCTGCATCTGATTTGCCATCATCAGACCACGGGTTCTTTCCGCTTCTTCGTGGATAGCCGTCTTGATTTCGCAAGCGTTCTTGTAGTTCTCCGCTCTCACCGCATCAATGTTGCGGTTGGTTTCGCAGCAGCACTGCTGTTGTGCAAAGCGGTTCTCCGCAAGCTGACTGCCGAGCGAATAGTTGCCCTGCATGACCGTTTTCTCAAGTCCCGCCTGCCCTTGGAGCATGGTGGTGTTGAGAGCGAAGGTCGAATCAGCAAGTCCGTAGGTAACTCCGCGAATCTGCGACATCTCGTCTTGATGGTTGAACCCTGCCTGCATTTCTGCCTGCGTGAGCCCGGCGCGATTTCCAAAGCCGAAGCCGCCGCCACCCATGAGTGCGAAGATAACGACAAGCCACATGAACCACATGCCGCCACCACACCCGAATCCGTCACCATAACCGCCCGTAATCGGCATTACAGGCTGAATACCATTTCCCTCCATCGTTCTTGTACCTCCTGTAGAGAATATATAAAGCTCTGCGCGCTAGAGCCGTAAACCGAGCCCTGAAAGGAATTGCCCGAGTTGTTTTTCGTTCATGCCGCGTTGCCTTGCGAGGTTCTGCGCTATGACCTTCAATTCGTCAACGGACTTACCCTTCCCCATTTGTAAAGCCCTTCCCATGAGTGGGTTTTGCCCTGCCATGTTCTGAATGAGTTCCATTGGGTTATTCGACTGGTTCAGCAGTCCCATGAGTTGCATTGGGTTCATGTCCGTTTCCTCCTTTAAGCATAGACACCGCTTTCTCCAATTCGGAGATTCTGCTTTCAAGCGTGCTCTTTGTTTCTCCCTTTGAAAGCACGTACACCTTGAAAACAGGCATGCCGTTTAGATCTATCGCCTTCTCGTACACCTTTCCTTCGGACGGAGAAGGGAAGAAAGACGGCGTTCCATCAAGTCCAATCTGTGCGGCGCGCGCTTCTTCCACGCTTGTAACTACACGCCCTCTGATGGGCGGCACGCAGGCTTGCTCCATGCGGTTAAGCCTGTCCTGCATCTGCGGTATCGCGCCGTACATTCCGGTTTGGTAATCTGGGTATCCATACATCCGACCCACCTCCTATAGGTATTATCCCACCTTGCAAGAGATGAATGGTGTCATAAAAGCCCTAGAAATATCCCAGTTTTCTGCCCGATTTGTACATCTTTTTAGAGATTCGCCGTGCAATCCTAGCCACGCTCTTCCTTGCAAGCGACTGGTCGATAGCAATCTCCTTGAATGTCATTCCTTCGTAAAGTCTCATTTTAATGTATTTCAGCTCGTCAGGTGTAAAGATGGCGGCTTGAAGTATGGCATCAAGCTCCTCACGGTCAACCGTTTTCAACCATTCCTTGACCACCCTTCGGTCAGGGCTCATGATAATCATCTCCTTTTATACAGAAGCTAGATAGTGGCTACGTACTGTTTGAACAGTTTACCTTCCGGCATGTCGGGGTCATCCCAATAGAGGGCTTTAGCTACTGCGATATATTTTTCAGGGTCTTTACCTAAGACGTTAGAGAGGTCGCTATACAGCATGTTAATCGCGTAATACAAATCTGCAGGATGGTCAATATTACGTCTCTTAGCTTCTTCTTCCACCTCTGCAAATGTCCAGTGCGGGCCAGTAGTTCCATCCACGTTTTCCATGTGAGCCACCGCTTTGATAGCGATATCATTATCAAAGTACGGGCCGCAGTCTAACTCGTGGAGTTTAAGCAGTAGATGTTTTGCCTTCGGGTCTGCGGTGTCCAGAGTAAGACTATCCAAATATTCACAGATAGCATTATGCAATTCGCGAGTCTTCGTACCGTCCGAGGCGTCAGAAGACATATCAAGATATCCCTTAGCAGTAAGCATATTAACCTCCTATGTTGTTAATAATCCGTAATGGTAGGGGTTTGTTTGTTGATTTCTGGAGACCAAGAAATTATAAAGTTATTGTTATTTACTGGTATCATATCCCATATAGTACTATCGTGGGAAAGCCGCAGCATTACCATATTAGGATTAGGGTCTTCTCCTGGCGGTTTTACTGTTATGATAAGTTCATACGCTTTGTTAGATGTGACACCTATATAACACTTGTTGCCGGTTAATTTATTTGATATTTGTACTACAGTAACTTTATCTTGTACAGTGAATATAAACTTTTTATCGACTGCTTTTTCTATTGTTTCAGAACCAGTCGGCACTGTAGCTTCTGCTTGTTTCCACGCGGCATAAGTTGTACCATTCTTCTCTACTCTCAAGTGAGTTGCGTTAGCATCAGTGGTACTTCCCAATTTTACATACCCCTTCGTTCCATCTACTTCAAGAGCAAGGTAAGGACTACCGCCTACTTCTTCAGCTGTTGTATAAATATTACAGGTCTCTTCCGTTCCGCCTGTTTTGAGAATGTGAAGTTTTTTTGTAAGTGTCCCCATCGTGTCCTCCTATTTCACCCATATTTGTTTACCGTCAATATCTAACACGGTATCGTGGTCAAGTGTTTTCAGTTTATCTAGCTCTACATACAGACGGTCGCGCTGGAGTTCAATGGTATGATACTCATCGGCGGTATAGCCACCTAGCCAATGTATAATGTAATTCTTTAAGCTATCCATATTTTACCCCCAGGGACATTCAATGTTGATGTTACCGTAATAGTGTCAGCTTGAATTGTGTTGTCAAAATATGTGATACCTACAAAATGCAGTGGCCATTTTGCATTGTCAGCCCCTATGGTAGGATTATCACCTACGTCTCCACTAGGTGAAGCAAATCTCATATGTCCTGCTATAAAGCCACCTCTATTAGAGAATTTTCCATCTAATTCATTTTTAATTACTTTATTTTGTACGGGATTGGTACTAGTAGCAGACAGTGCATCGTCTACAGTAATATTACTAGACGAGATAGCTGAATCAACATAATTTCGAGTGGCTGCGATCTCCCCATTTATATTCAGATATCTATTGTTTCCACCCGTATAGATTTCTACTCCACCACTAGTTTGAACCATGAAATTGCCAGTACTACCATCTATTGTCGAATCGGCAATACCGATCAAATGATTGCCCATATAAAGGTCACTATCCGCAGTTTTTTTCATGTACGGAGTGAGGTCTGGAGCGCCCACTTCAACCGCTTCAATCGCTTTTTTTATTCCGTCGCTTGTGACAGGGTTTTCGCTCCCGTATTTAGGCGTTGTGTCAAATGTCAATAAATTTTGTTTCGCATCTATACTGTCTTGCAGTTTTTTGTATTCTATCTGCGCGTCTGTCTTGCTTTCTTTTTCGCCTATCTTGTTTAAGATGGTAGTGGAGAAGTTAGGGTCATTCCCCAAAGCACTTGCAAGCTCTTGTAATGTGTCTAATGCGGTCGGTGCGCCGTTGACTAAATCACTCACCACGCCATGCACAAATTCGGTATTGGCTATGGTTTTAGATTTGTTTGTTGTTGCCGGTGTCGGCACACTGGTTTCCCTTGATACAGTGAGAGAAGAGGTGGATACTGAATCCGTCCATGCCTTCCCGTTATACGTATATGTTTTCCCAAGGTCGGTACGGTAACACTTCATGCCCGCTACAAGGTTTTCCGTAGGGAAAGCGGTGCCGCTATATGTAGATCTGAGTGCATTGATATTCTTCTCGTGGTTCAGCATGCCGTCTTTCACCGTAGTGGTGGCAGTGCTTCCAAGTGGTGTATAGTCTTGCATGGTTTCACCTCAATACTATATCGCCGTCTGAATCAACGGTAAAAAGCCTGTCTTTCAGCTTTAAGTAGGTCTTTGTTATTTCATTGCCGTCCCCGTCAAAATATCCGTTATTGAAGGGAATGTTGGAATCTTCGCAAAGCGTCCATGTCGGTTCTCCATTGGTCAACGAAGAAAGTCGGTAGGCTTGCTTCAAGTCCGTTCTATAGCATGTCATGCCGACTTGCAGGTTGGCAGTGGGGAACGCGTTCCCGCTAGAGTTGCTAAGTGCCGTAACAATATCGTCATACATCTTTGGTATGCCGATGTTGAGATGTTCGTTTTCAGAAAAGTCGGAAAATTTCTGCATTATTCGTCCCACCACACATTCTTGTCAGCAACACCGCCGTATTCGGTATTGTCAAACTCATACTGCCACGCCTTCACCGTAAGCTCTGGATGTTCCTCTTTGAAGTCGCACTGCGTGCTTCCCGGCTCTGCCGACCAATAGGGGATATAGTCTCCCATCAAGTCTGTTCGGAGCTTGCTCAATGAGGAATAGTTTCCATAGATGCCGCACTCATAGTCATTCGCGTTGCACTCACTAACAAATGCGCTTGCTATAGCGGTCAGGTCATCGGCATCGACGTGGTCTGCCATGAAGGGTTCAATATCAAACCATATGTGAAGCGGCGGCATGCCAACCTCATCTAATACTTCTACAACCTTGCGAGCTTCTTCTTCTGCTCGTTCTGTCGTTTCAGCGTGAGACAAGCAATACACGCCCCACTCCATCTCCGCTGAAATGGCATCTCTCACATGTTCCAAGAATAATTCGGCGATAGTTCGCCCTTCTGAAATCTTTATGATAACGCCGTCCTCATTCTGCGCGATGGCGTTCCAGTTGAGGTTTTCCGAGTAGTCAGAAATGTCGATTATGCTTTTCATCCTGCGGTGGTCCTTTCTTTGGCTGCTCAAACTGGTCAGGGATTCCGTTGTGGTTCTTATCGACAAAGCACGCCATAATGAACCCGAAGAACCCCGTAGCACCCAAAACAATAACTATGAATTTTGACAGTGCATCCAAATCGGATGCGCCCGTCTTATAGAAGGCATACATCCACGCCCCGTACCATGTGAACAGAAGCAGAACAACGAAAAGCAAGTAGAATATGACAACCTTCATGACAGGTTTATCAAATCGCTTGCTTTTCAGACTGTTCATGGTTTTCTTTAGTAATTCAGTTATAGCGTTCATGTTCAAGTTTCTCCACGCGGTGATTTATGTCCTCAATAACCACGCCGTGCTTTTGAACCGCCGTATCGAGGTAGTGGACTTTGTCTGTCGTGTCGGCTATGGTGTCGGCAAGATTATCTATGGACTTTTGCAGGGATTCAATGACAAACGCCTTGAATAGCCACGTCCATATCCCCAGTATCCCCGATATGATAAAAATAGTTTCGTTGTCTATCACTTTAGTACCCATTGCTATTCCAAGAAATTCTGCCCGCGACAACCTTCCCCGCCGCGTTCCGTAAAATGATTTTGAAGTATTTCCCTCTATCGTCCTCGCCCTGCTCCGTGATGTTCGGAATGACCACGCTGCCTTCTGTCCCTCCGCATACGTTGACCACCACGTCGGGCGTCGTGTAGTAGGTTCGGTTGAAATATACCTTCGTCTCTTCGGCAGGTATGTCTGCCGTCCCTCTGTCCTTCACATCATCTATATCCACATGGATTGCATAATCATACACAAGCGGATTAGATGCGGCGCTCTTCTTCCTAATCGCAAGTCTGTATAGCGCATCCTTGTATTCGTACTCACCAACCTTAAACTCGCTGAAGGTGTTATACCCCGACGCTTTATTGGCAAGGCGGTTAAACTCATCAAGAGTTATGCCGTGGTTGTTCACAACAATATCTGAAAGCACTCCACAAGGCGTCTGCTTGATTCGGATTGCCCTTATGCTGATTTCATTTTCCGTCTTGAGGAGCTTAAAGAGCTTCCTGTAATCATCGGTCACACTCAACGGCTCATTGAATATGCGTCCGAACGTCGCCTTTCTGCCAAGTTTTTCTCCCACGGGTAACATCTCGTAGTTATTCTTGACAGCGTTTGTCCTTTTTGCTTCTCGCAACACCGCATTTTCAGCAAATGGCTTATAAACGCGTTTAAACGGCATTTCTATCGCCTGCATGTGTTCTTTGATAAATCTATCAAAAGAAGTCTGCGGACGCATGAGAAGGGCATTTAAAAGCGTCTCTATTTTGAGCACTTTCGCATTTTTCCAAACAAATTCGGAAGCCTGTATACTTTCCCTTCTTTGCAGGTTACCCCTTCGGGCATCTCTCGCAGACACGGTGAGGGCGTCCGCCTTTTTGATGCTTTCCTTTTTCTTGGGGGCTTCGTAGATGGGAATATGTTCCGCGTGAGTAACCTTGCCAGTAAACCTCTTGGCGTCATTTGCCTTTATGACATCAGCGAACCTTCTTTGCAGGTTACCCCTTCGGGCATCTCTCGCAGACACGGTGAGGGCGTCCGCCTTTTTGATGCTTTCCTTTTTCTTGGGGGCTTCGTAGATGGGAATATGTTCCGCGTGAGTAACCTTGCCAGTAAACCTCTTGGCGTCATTTGCCTTTATGACATCAGCGAACCTTCTTTGCAGGTTACCCCTTCGGGCATCTCTCGCAGACACGGTGAGGGAAAATGTTCTGCGGTATCTTGCGACTTCTCTACCTATATCCAAAAGAGAAATTCCGTCACTGTCTTTGACGTACGTGTCATTGAATCCGAAGTGGTCTATCGTGTCAGTCGCGCTATCGAGGGTTATCTTGTCTACATCGTCAATAAAGAACGAATGTCGGTAAGTTTTTATATCAAGCACGGGTCAGCGTTATTTCAAAAGTAACGGTAAGTACGTCGCTTGCTCCTTTGTTAATGACAGGGAAGGTTACGCGGTCAAAGAAGATGCCGCCACTGGACGCATTGCAGATGCCCGCTTCTGTGATTGCGCCTGTCGCCTCGCCTGCGTTAAACGTGGTCTGCACTGTGAGCTTTGTTGTTCCTGCGGAGTGGGAATAAGACGCCGCCTTTCTAAGAAGCTCGGTGACAAGTTTGGTATCGCCTGCGGCGACGGCAGTTGTGCCGGTGCCGACGGCGATATAATTCATCACGCCCGGTCTGGACGAAGCGGCACCAAAGGCGTTGCAAAGGAAATCAATGCCGCTGTTCAGCACCATGTTGTTACGACGGGAAGCGACGCACGTTCCGTCCTTTTTCTGAAGCACAAGTGTTACTGCGCCGTGTACCTTAAAGTTTTCTTTCTGCATATCTACCTCAACTGTTAAAACGAACCGCCGTCATGATTCCGATCGGCGGCGCTTGGATTGTTTTGCGCTGCGTTTCTGCCTGAAGAACCGCATTGTTATTAAGCGCATACAAGGTACGCTCTGTGTCTGACTGCGATATCCCGATGGTGATTATATCCATTCTGCTTGGGACTAGAGGGAGTTTTTGGGATAGTCCATCACTTCCGATAAGAACAAGCCCATCATCATAACGAAGATAAAGAGTGCCATTCTCTCCTCCTATAGAAGCTATAGCGCACGGTTCAAGCGCATTGATGATTTTTATATTAAACGTAATCGAGAACGTGGAAGCTCCTGTAGGGAGGTTGTATGCAAGGCGCGTCAGCTCGTCCTGCTTTAGCCCCTTGCTCCATCTCGCATAGTCAAACACATCGCAGTGGATATGTTCGGTTGGTGTTTCCCCGTTCATCGTTGTCAGATCTTCATCGAGCGGTGCTTCAAAAAGAACCTGCTTGTCTGCGTTCTTGTCGGCGATATATGTCTTAATCTCAATGCCGTCAAGGTCTGCTACCGTGCCGCCAACCATGTTGATGGTCTTGGCACGTTCATCAAGGATTGAGAAATCAAGGTCGGAAATCGCAATATCCGTATTCAAGATGCCTTCAATCTTGTAATCAGCCCAGCTTCTAGCCCTTGCGACATATGGCAAATGCCCGGTGGAGATGTATTCGCCTTTGAATACGCCTTCCGAAAGTCGAAGTCCGTGTGCCGTCGCATCATAGTAAGTACCAACCTTATTGCCAGTGTACATGGTCTGATGCTCGTCAAAATCCACGATGACATTCTTCTGCTGGTCTTGCACGGTCTTTAGGAGAAACCACGATGCCGTTTCGGAAAAGTTGCCGTGTTCATCGTAGGCTTTGATTAAGAAATAAATATCCCCTGTGTTGGGGTATTCCATTTTCTTCTTCAAAAGCTCTGTCTTGAATATCTCTAACCCGTTTTCCCATGACGGCGTGGTTGACGCACGGACGACGTATCCTGCGCCCTGAATCCCAACGCTTCTCCAATAGAAATCAAGAACCGCACCGTTTCTCTCCACGATGAAATCCTGGACCTGCGGTATTTTGCAATACAGATAACCCTTTTCGCCTTCTCCGAAACTGTCGTAGTAGGCTACGGCTATCTCGCTGATTTGGTCGGCGTCTTCCGTGTAAAGCATCCAGTTATCCTGCGTTTCATACATGATGCCGTTCACATATATGTGCGCCCCTATGCAGTCAAGGGGGATGAAGGTGTAGTTTATCAGCGTACCCTGTGCATTCTTCGACATGTTGATGTCTTGCGGCTTTTCAGGTCTTTTCTTGCTATACTGCAATGCCGAGCCGTTAGACGCCGTTCCGTCTTGCAGGACTGCATAAAGATATGCCGTACCTACGGCAGATACAGGCATCTTATAAGAGTAGTTATTGGTCGTTCTCTCAAGAAGCCCTGCTAAAGTGCCGACTGCGGTATTTGTCCGCACCTCATAGTAGGCGAGCTTGTTGTAGTACGTTGGGTCGCTCCACTTGAACACGCCGCCCTCTACGGAAAACGTGAGCGTAAAGTTTGGCGGCGGTGCAATCCCGGAGCTCCCTATTTCCTCATTGGCTTTGAACCCGTTGGCAAGGTTCACCTGTTCGGCTATGGCGGCGAGATACCGTCTTAGCTGCGTCATCAAGTATCGTCCATCGCCTTGAACGACGTTAGGAAGGTCGGGGGCTTCTATATAGACTTTCTCTTTTTCACTCATGACATTCCCGTACTGATAGCCTGTTCGAGCGTGCTTATGATGTTGCTATCCTGCGTCACATCATACTCATTCTCGTTCAGGGCAAGAAGTATAGCACTACGAAGTATTACCGCATTGATTGCTTCGTGGTCAAACGGCAAATCGTCATCTGCTCCGACAAGATCGGGCGTGGCAAAGTATCTGAATCGCACACTGTCGCTTCCGTCCGTAATGGTTGCCACGTTGCTTGTCATGCGAATCGGATAGGTGCCGCACGCTCCCATGTAGTTATGAGGAAGTTTGTCTCCGTCTCTGATGGTCGTTTCCTTGGCGAGCACCGGCCATTTGGCGGCTATCAAAAGGCTTGCCACCTGCTGAATAGCCGTGTTGATGAACTCAAGGCAGGCATCAGTAGAGTATTCGTCAGATATGTCGTGAGTGGCAGATTTAAGCCGTGCTATAGCGTCTTTTACCTTCATCATACCCTCCATATCGGGAACACTCGCCTGTTGGCGTATCGTCTTACAGGAATCAGCTCTTCGGCGAGCGTCTTGTTGGCTTCTGCCATAATATCTTCCTGCGGATTCTGATTCAGTATCATGCCCGTCAGCTTGACTATAAGGTCTAAGAATATATCGGGAAGCTCCAATACATCGTCTGCTTTAACCGCTTTGACGGAATATCTGTAGAGAAGTGCTACATCTTCCAACACATAGAGTTTCCCATTCAGGACTTTAAATTCGTGGTGGCACGGCTTCTTCTGCGCGGGGCAGGGGTGGAGCGGGTATCGGAATCGGACGGTAACGATGGAGACAATAGAGAGTAAATCTTCCGGCAAATCGAATCCATCACTGTATTCAACATGCGGTTTCTTTTCCTCTGCCTCCTCATTCTCTTCGTCAATCTTTTTGTTGATTTCTTCAAGGCGATACTCCACTTCTTTCTCCAGGAAGTCACTGTTCTTTAGTGCAAAGGTGCGGTTGATATAGCGCACCGCTTCGTTGAGAGACTGGATAATGTCATAGTCGGAGAACTTGACTTCATTATTGTCTTTCTGCTTGAAGCGCACGGACTGAATAATGTCTTTGACGTTTATCATACGGTCTCCAAAAGCTGATTCAGTGCGTCGGGTCTCTTTTGACTTGCCGAATCCTTTGTAATAAGCGGCACGGCGTAACCATGCCACATGCATTTCTTGTGGTTCACGGCAAGTGCCTGATGAACCTTGAAGAATTTCAGCATGTAGGTGGTGTAGCCCGCCATGTCCCCTTCTCTTTTTCTTGCCATAGCCTCTTTAAGCCATGGGTCGAATTGATACATTTCTTCTGGAATGACACCTAGCATGTAGCCGTTTTTGCCATTCCCCATGCCCATTTCATCATATTCCTTGGCTTGGGCGATAGCCCCTGACAGGTCTACCGTATTTCTAAGGTAGCAAGTCCCATCATCTTCCAGCCGCATTTCCTGCTTGGTAATCATTTCCACGCTCCATAAATAAAAAGAAGGGAATAACCATAAGTCATTCCCTTCACTTTAGCTAAAACATATTGCTTTTATCTCTTGATGCCGATGATGGACGCGCTCGCCTTTGGTTGAGATGCCTGAAGCGTCAGCTTGGTTTCCAGCACAAATTTATCATAGGTGCCGGTCTTATCCAACCCGCCGACTTCATGCGGCTTTTCAAAGTAGCGGAGCTCCCAGTAGTCGAAATCGTAAATGTCGATACGGTCGGAGTTATACATGCGGTGAGAGTGCGCAGTGACTACGCCGCCGTCGGTTTCGTATGTGTCAGCAACTTCCGAACCGTAACGGGTTTTCGGTTGACGCTGCGTGGTAGCCATCGCAGAAACAAGTTTGGAGAAACGGCGCTTGTTTTCCATGGACATGTAGGCATCAGTTGGTTTGCCGCCACGGTTTGCAGCCATCGCCATAACGTCATCAATGTCATCGAGGGTGTACTGTGCGGCACCGCCGAGAGACTTGACGTTGGATTTAACAATCTTGACTTCCGTTCCTGCGTCGGTCGGCTTAACCTGCGTAGTCACGGAGTCGTCGCCGCGTACCGCATCCTGAATCTTGTCATAGATGGTAAATGCAGTTTTCGGGTTGGTTTTATCAAGTCTTACATAGTAAACAGCACCCGCTTTCATACCGGCAGGCATTTTCTTGCCAATGAAGTAAACGAAATCGCCGGTCTTGAGGTTGTGTTCTTCGGTGGTAGTGAATACGCCCGTGGTAGCCGCGGTTACATCAAGGGTATCAAGATCCATGAAGTATGGGATACCGCCCATGAGAGGGGCTACGGTCTCGCTGCCCATGCGAGCCTTGTCATTGGTGATGAGTGCGTATTCAATATCAAGTGCCTGTTTGGTGAAGGCGTCCGTCTTGGCTTCACTCATGGCATCGCCCTGCGGTACATTGTAAATCTTCTTGACTTTGCGCTGTACGTCAGAAATGAGACCGGTGTTTTGGAAGAACTGAACGTAGTTTTTCAGCCCTTCGATAGAACCTACCTTGTGGTACTTGTATTCTTCGTATTCAAGGTGGGCGTTTTCACTCGGTGGCTCAAGGCGTTTTGTCATCCACATGGTATCAGTGGCAGTGACTTCCTTGCCTTCCGGCAGTCTGGAGAGAATCTGGGTAGAGGTCGGGTCGATATTATAGAGTATCGGGGAATAATCTTCCGCTTGACCTACAGATTCATAGGTTACGCTCTGGGAACTAGATGGTCCCAGTTTTCTTGTTACGTCCTGTGGCATTATTTTCCTCCTTGGTGGTAATTACAGGAACATGAATGTATATAAACACAAAAGTGTGTTTATCGCTTCATAGAGCTAAGCCATGCTTCTACAATCTTAGATTTATCTCTCGCTGGCGCAGATCTAAGCTGCTCTGCATAATCGATTGGCTTGACAATATCCTGCCCGGTTCCCTTTCTCTCTACGGACGGGGAGCGCGGCGATGGCGTAGTAGATGTGCCATTCTTCTTTGCGTAAAACTCTTTTCTGCAATCTTCGTAGTAGCTTCTTACCACTTCGGCAGACTGCGGGTCGAGCTTGCCCTGCATGGCTTTCTGAATAGCAGGGGCGATGGCAGCCGCTTTTTCATACGGCATCGTCTTATAGTGTTCCTGCATGAAGAACCCGATTTCATCAAAGTGCGGTTCGGCGGCTCTCTGCTCGTTAATCCAATCTGCCACGCCCTTCTTAAACTCGTTCTCCTGCTGCGCCTTCATCTGCTCAATGCGAACCTGTTCGCTATATCCGCTGATGATTTGGGAGCGGGCTACATCAAGCGCAGCTTTATACCTGGATACTTTGGTTTGAATTTCATCGTTGTCGGAAAATTCGCCCATGGACAATTCATCCTCGGTGATGCCGACATCCTTCATGGCTTTGTCGCGCGCCGCCTTGTTGACCGCATCAAGGAACTCATTGCGAAGCTCGGCTTCGCTCTTCTGCGGCGGTGGCTTCGGAGCGTTCTGCTGCTTCATGGCGAGGTACTGCGGTTGATATTCGGGCGGTATCTTGCTTTCATCCACCTGCCCCATCTGAATAGCAAGGGAAAGCTCGGCAGGGGAGTAGAACTGCGGCTGCTGCACCTGCGATTGCTGCACTTGCGGTTGTTCTGCCTGTGGCGTTTGTTGCGGTGCTGCCTGCGGTTCTTCTTTTGCCGGTTCAGGCTCTTCCGCCTTTGGCTCTACTCCGCTAGGGATGCTCTCTACAATCTTTCTGCCGGTTCTTTCGTCTACGCGAAGTCCCATTCGAGGGCTTTCTTCTGCTGGTGCTTCGTGGCTTTCTACAGGGGTAGATTCTACCGGCGTTTCGTTCTCTGGCATTAGTTATCCTCCAATTTTGACTCCGCAACCTTGCCTACGTTTATGATTGCGTTTATGTTATCAACAAATCTCATCGCTGCGCGTAAATCGGCGCGTATGATATTCGGATCTTTTGCTGTGCAAAGAAGCGCGTTTAATGCGGCGGTCTCCTCTGTTCGCTTAAATTCGGAAAGAAAAGAGGAAAGCGTCTCTGCGCTTTTCCCCTTCTTTATCATCTCTTGCAAACGTCTTTCCCGTTCGCGGCTAGTCATCTTATCCATTTGGTCTCCTAAGAGCCATTCCTCTAGGACTTGCAGGAAGGTTCATTTTCTTAAGAATCTCGGCTATCGCATCAGGCGGCAGGTCGTTCAACCCTGCGGATACCTTCGGGATACCGCTCTTTCTTATGTCGGCGGCGGCTTTCGCGTCTACCAGTGCTTTCTTCGCGGCGATTTCTGCCTGTTGCTGTGCCTGCATCATTGCAAGCTGAGACTGTTGTCTCTGTGCCTGTGCCTGCTTGAACTGCTCGCTTGTCGGGTCTATCAACGTCTTTTCTGCATTTGTCAGTCCCATTTCCTCAAGAAGCGTCTTACCTGCTACATACCAACTGTTTTCGTCAACAATTCCCTGTTGTGCGAATACTGGATATATCTGATTGATGAGTACCATCAGGTAGTTGATGCGCGCCTCTTTCGTGCCTGCCCCCTGTGCCACGTTCAGCACAAGGTCGTAGTCTACGTTTACGTCCGCACTGGAGATAGACACATTCTTGTCTCCCACCCTAATCATCTGCTCGGAATCGCCAAACTGCTGATTGAGTTGGATTAAGAAGCGGAATATAGGCTTGAAGAAGTTTTCGGCAGACAAACGCGCCATGTTCTTCTGCCGCTTCTCTGCCTGTCCCATGATGCTTGTGATGCCCGTCGCCGTCTTGTTCAGGGATTCAGAATCAAGCCCTTGGTTATACCTTGTTGAACCCGTCTGTGCTTCAATCTCGTTCTGCGCATAGTCTACAAGGCTCATGGTTGCCGAACTCATGGGCGGCGTGGAAATCGGATAAATTAGATTGCCTGGCATGCCGTTGGTTGGCACTAAATCTTCGTTATCGAGAAGGGCTTCTACGTCTACATTCGCTTGGTCAAACGCCATTTGCGGGCTATTGCACCTTGCGATGTTGACTATCATCTGACGGATGACCGCCGTCTTTAAGTCCTGTTGTTGCTCTACAACGTCAGCAAACCCCGCCTTCTCATTAAAGATGACCTGCGGGTCTCTTTCGGAGCAGTTTACGAAGAACGGCACTCTTTTGAAGTTGTTCGTCTGTATTTTGAGTGGTACTTCACTGTCGCCCACGGTGTGAACGATGAGTTTTTCATAGATGCCGTCATCGTTGTAGTCTACGTCTACATAGCACTCATAAAGCTCTACGTCCTTGGACGCATTATCCGCGTCTGTAAGCTGATAAGCTCTGGAAGAAAGCCCTCTGTTATGCGTGGTGTCGTACTGTGTGTACTTGGTGTCTCCCGCGTTCTTCAACGCTTCATCCACGTTTTCATACACGCCGTCACGTTCCCTGCGCTTCAGGTAGTCCCCCTTCACAATCTTTCTGTGGGCTACAAACTTGCACTCATTGATGGACGATGCATCCGGCGTGAACCGGAACTCCGACGGCGGCACCCTTTCAATCACGGGGTAATTATCGGTGACGCGAATCTCGTTGTATTCGACATTGTAATAACCGCCGTCTACCTTCTTGATTTT
>ERZ1024475.13-NODE-13-length-22478-cov-63.642778_pt1 | contig 22478 bp, 25 predicted proteins | sample MGYA00520801_ERZ1024475 | MGnify/ENA primary metagenome ERZ1024475 (study PRJEB33242, sample SAMEA3444311) | Homo sapiens | biome: Host associated; feature: Gastrointestinal tract; material: Stool | place: Uganda | collected 2011-01-01 ...
CGAGATCTACACTCTTTCCCTACACGACGCTCTTCCGATCTAATTGATAATTATATTATATCACAATGGTGGATAAAATAAACGTTCTAAGATTACACGTAGGTTACATGAAACTAGTATAAAATATATAAGATTTAATTGGACAAAACGCTTGCAATTCTATCTTATATATCTTATAATTAACATTGTTAAGAAATAAGAAAACAAGTTACTGTCACGGGAACATCCGGCGAATAGCCGGAGTCGTCGGCAGCGGACACAAGGTCTTGTTGATATTTGAAAGGTGATTTAATATGCAAAACACAACACTATCCGAAGTCATTAAAGAACTTCAGCAACAATATGAAGCAGTTGGTAACATTCCAGTAAAGCTGCTTGAAAACGAATTATCATTAGTTTTGGTTTACGATGAAGAACCAGAAAAAGAGTGCGAATATGTAGTGTTCGCTTCAGACGGAACGGTTGATTTGGGATTTGAAAACTTTTTATTAGTTGTTGATGAGTTAGGACATGAATTTAAATTTGTAGATTATTCATTGTTCAATAAGTATGGAGCTAAGTTTCATAAAGATGAAGCAATAAAGCTGGCTAGTGAATTAACGCAAAATATGTTTGTGAACTATAAATTTGATATTATGAGGGTTAATCATGGTTAAACACAGCATCTACTATGTACCAATTGACATCCAGCTAATGGTCAATAAGGACCGACGCGTCATGTACACACGGGACGCAACAATTTCACGTGTATCAAGCTATCTAAATTTAGATCGCAGCACTGCCAAACTACTAATTGAAGATACAGCAAATATCTTTAAAGTACGTGTATAAAGCTATGCCTAAAAACAAACTAATCACTGTCTTAATCCGGTACGAAATGCATACCGGAAAACAACACAACCTGTATGAACGCGTACTGCGAGGCGCTGATATTCAAGGAGCCTTGGTACGATTAAAAACCGCGGTTAAACTCCAAGGCGGCAAACAAATAGGAGATGAAATTATCTATCATGGTTAAGTTATTAATGAACGAATTTATTGCGATTGCTAAGGCAAACAAGAACTCACCATTGTTGCGTGCGATAAATTACAACGCTGCAAATGGTTTGGTTGGTGTGACTGACCGTCATCGGATGTTATTTGCTGAAACAGAAGTACCAGCAGACATGACAATTTCAATTGACACTGGATTGCCAGTATCAGATAATTATCCTGATTTGAAGCGTATTGTGCCAACTGGCACCTGGACGACTAACTTCAAGGTTAACCCGATGAGCAACTGGAAGATGATTAAGTCATGGGAATCACAAGAAGTACCATTTTTGGAGATTGACGAAGGGCGTGTGTCATTTGCTGGGGTTGAAATTGCAAAAGCTGACATGGTCCTAAATGAAAAAATTCATATGAACCCTAAGTATTTCTACGAAATGTTGAATTTCATGTACAAGGTAGATAAGTTTTCAGATAATTGGACAATTACCATCAAGGATGCAATCTCACCTATTATGGTTAACAATGCAAACTATCACTACGTACTCACACCAGTAAGGGTATTCTAAATGAAAGCTAAATACTATTTACAGGAAGGCCAAACGACGGTAACGCTATACAAGTATTACCTGCTTAAGATATTCGCTATCCCTATCTATACCATGTCACGAATGCAGTACATCCAAATGGAAACTGTGTTGTTTACGAATGATCGCATTATCCAGCACATTACTGAAAACTATTTATAATAAAAATAAGTAGTTGACAATAAATAACACTTATCTTATAATTAACATATGTTGATGAAAGGAGGCCGGATAAAATGAGCCAAAAAACACTGACGTTTGTTCCGCAGCAAGATATTCTGGCAGAGATGAAGGCTATCCAAGATTCTTCAGATATTAAGCCGACGATGACAAGTATCGTCAATTCACTATTACGCAAGGGGCTAGACGCCCAGAAAGAGGTTTCACGATGATTAAGTTGTCTAACATGAAGTTTGGTTCATACAAGATTTCAAGCACTAAGGGTGGTTCACGTTTCGTTACATTGAAGTTTGCGAACCCAATGACGGAAGCACAAGTGCAATTCTTCAACATTGACGATGAAGGACGTCGTGCTGAAATTGTTGCATCAACTAACAACAACGTGACGTTTGATGACGCGGGAATCATCTCAGTTAACCCAGAATGGGTAACGGATTTGTACCAACACAATGGACAAAATGGCGTGTACTTCTCATTTGAAGAAGGTTACAAGTATAAGGAATACGAATTTGTGCCGTTCTCAGTTGCACGTGCTAATTCTAACATTATGGTCACAGCTGCTTTGGCAATGGATGAAGAAAAGTCATTTGTTGTTGAATGGACATCTGCCACATCAGGTGAGCGTCGTGGTGCACGATTCATTAATACACGCGTTGTGAATGGCGAGTTGAAGTTGGACGCTGAGCGGTTTATGGATAACGTCAATGCTTTGGCACCTGCATTTGGATTGGATCCAGATGAAGTAGCTTCACAAATTTTGTCAGGAACACCATTTACACCCGTTACGGCTAAGGTATCTGCAAAGATTAATAAGTCATACAAGGGTGATAAGACATACCTGACGTTTGAACGTATCGTTGAAGAAGATTAATAAATATGATATATTTAAGACACTGATTAAAGTCAGTGTCTTTTCATTATTTAAATTTAATTGGAGGATAACACAATGCCAGAAGATTTTGATGATTTGCAACGTGACGCAGTTCCTGACGCACTCGCCCAAAATGGTGATACGACGCCAGAAGCTGGTTACGCGCAAGAATATACGGAACCTGAGACACGCCAAAACGAACAAACATGGGTTGGCGCTGGAGATAATACACAAGTTTATGCAGATGGTGCTAACCCACGTCGTTCACCTGGGTTCGGTATCGGACGCGACTTGTTTTAATTAAGAAAGGAAAATATACATGCTATTAAGTGATATTGATTTTGAAAATCCAAATGTGGATGACCAAATCGAAGCAGTGTTGTCACGCTTGGACGGTGTTGCGAGTGCTACAACTTCAGAAAAATTTGGACCTGATGCTGTTTTAGCACCAGTTACGGAAGCTCGTGAAGTGGTTGATAAAGATGTTCGTCAAGTTATTGCTAAGTTGGGTGATGAATTGGCAAAGGCAAAGTCTTACATTGATGGCCAAAACGATACGATTCAACGGTTGACGAACAAGATTGTTGTTCGTGGTGATGTTGAACCGATTACTTTGGATAAGTCAGATGTTGACAAGTTAATTGAAGGAGAAGTGATCTAATGGCTGAAAATACGCTAGAAGCATTGCAAACCATCAACCGTTATAACAGTGATGGTACACTTATCACGTCATCTAAGACGTTTACCGAGGAACAAATTGCTGCTTGGCACGAGAAGCAGGTTATTCCTAGTTTGTCACCTATGGCACAATCTAAGTTGGGGTTAGGGCAAGCAGGACACGTACCATCACAAGGTGTTGGTAATGTGGTACAACGCTTGACTGGTAACGCTGATTTGTTGAATGAATACTTTGAGGCTTATAACCAAGCATCAGTCATGTTGTTCAATAATGATTTGTTTACGCATCCACTTCAAAAGTACAAGCGTGCATACTCACCTATGGGTGGATTTGCTTTGGAGCAAGTATTTGATGCGGCTACTGAGCATAAGTTTAATGTGAATGATGGTGGATCACCATTTGAGCGTGCAAACGCTCGTATGGCTGAAATTGTTCATAAGCACCGTTGGTCAGCATACTTTGAAGTAACGTTGCAAGATACGTTCTCACGTCAAATGTTTACGACGTGGACACAATTTGATCAATGGTTGTATGGTATGATGCAATCATTGTATAACGGTGTGATTATTCAAGAGTACAACAACATGAAGCGTGCGTTGTCATTGGCTGTTTATATGGGTGATTCAATCATGGATGCTATTGTTGACCCTACCCCAGCTGATATTTTGAAGTCTATCAAGTATCACGCCCGTAACATGGCAAACCAGCCAACTGATTACTACAACAAGTTAGGTTACTACCGTCAACCAGCCCGTGAGAAGTTGTCAATTATCACAACTTCAGCAACTGGTGTTGACATCGACGTGGATGTCTTGGCTAATGTTTATAACTTGGCTTTGGCAACACCTAACGAATTGATGACGTCAATTGACGAGTTCCCTTCATTGTGGTTCTACATGACTGAGCATACCGTAACGGCTGATGACTTGGCACCCAACGCTGCTAACCACGGTGAACCAAATCTTGATCCACGAGAGTTCAAGGTTGGTGACGTTGTACCAACTGGTACGATGGCGCGTGAAAACGCTGCAGGTGCTACTAAGGTATTTGACGGAAGCAAAGTTAAGGCTGCAGTCTTGAACAAGGATTTCTTTGTCTTTATTGACCAATTGATGGCTGATGGTGAGCCTAAGATTGCCTCAATTGTTGACCCACGTCATCGTTCAACGAACGTGTTTGGTCACGTTGAGCAAATCGAATCTGTTTCACCAGCACAAACGAACGTGTTTATCACAGCTGAAACTGGTGATGCTGCAATTGTTATTGCTGAAGGTAAGGGATATGCTGGTGGTGATTTGAAGATTAATGCACCTGAGTTGCAAATCTTCATGGATGAAGACACAATTGTTGCAAAACAAAAGTAATGAATAAATAGGTGGGTCTCTCAACAACACCTAAACAATAGGTTGAAGCATGTTATACTTAATATGTTTCAACCTATTTTTTAATAACTGGAGGAAAATAACATGGTAGATAAGCCAACTCCACTCGATTTATCAGATGTGGAAAAGATTAACAAAACACTCGATAGTGTTTATGGGCAATTAGATTGGTGGCGAAACTATTTGGGCTTTGATGGTAACGTCCCACGAATTTATTATCATGGTGGTGATCGCATTGAAGAATTAATTGCACGTTTACGTGGTGAGATTATGGTCATTGCCAAGCAGATAACGGCATTAGGCGTTGAAGTGCAAGCGATTGAGAATAAAGTGAATGAAATTCTAGCGTATATTGATACAGCCCTACAAGAAGCTGTTGACGCCAGCGCTGAACGAATCGGTCGAGAGATTTTGGAACAAATCAAGACTGATTTAGCCTTGGTTTATCAAGAGAAGTTTAGTGCACCAACTGCTGGTATCCCGATGTTGGATAATATTATTAATCGTGGTTATACCATGAAAGATAATGACTTCATGAATGTGCCATTTTTAAGTAACGTGGCAAACGTTAACACAGGTAACTTACAAGGTGTTGAGCTTGACGGAACAAATATGGAATGGTACGTGACACAATCTGATACGATTGCAGCACCTGATGAAGGTTTTGTGATTATGCGCCTGAATGCATCAGGTGAGATGATTAGTAACATGTATTTGCCAAAGGCTGGTCACGGTCAGAACAACTGGTTGCAAATGAGTGGTGGTGTTGCTTGGTGGTACTTTGTGCAAAATGCAAATATTTACCGAGTTGCTTATGAAGATTTTGCAACTAAAGATAGTACGGCTTGGGAGCCAATTCTAATTCAAGGTCCAGCACCCACTAATGCTTTGCACGGGTTTGATTACACAACATTGCGCGAAGGACACAATGCTTTTGTTTGGCGTCATGTTGATAATCAAACAGAACGTGATGCATCAGTAACACCTACTGCAACAAATGAATATACGATTTATGCGCAAAATGCTGAACATAATGAAGATGGGACCTGGACATTTAGTGGTCCAGTTGCTTCTTTGAATATTGAACAATATGTTCAAAACACACACGACAATTCTATGCAAGGTATGGCCGCACTGAATAAAGCCGATGTCACAGGTGTAGATGACGGAAAGAACGTCTTTTATATTTTTGTGTCATATGGTTTTTGGAGTGTGAAGTCTGAAATTTTGGTGTTGGAATACGACCAAGATGCAGGTACAATTGTTTACAAAACAATTATCAAGAACATGAATCATGTTGTACGCCGCCCCCAAGAAAAGCATATTTTTGAGCTAGAAGGGTTATCCCACGTTCGTTATGAAACAGGTTCTAACACCGCTGCCGGGTTGATTTTCTCAAATGCTGGTGGACGTTCTGGGTCTTATATGAACCGGCTATTTGGGTTTGTGAACAACCCGTTGTTAAACCTCGTATCATCCTTTAATCGTGAGTACACCGGTGATATTAACCGACGGTATTCAGATACAACTGTACAAGCTAATATGTGGTCATACGGTCCAGGGTCATTTGTTATTCGGGCGGCTGAATGGGCTACGTTAACCGATCGTCCTTACCGTTGGCGTGGTAATGCCGTATTGGCTGCCGGATATGCCTACTTGGATACTATCGGTAAGCGTGACAACTCTGGTGACTTAATCCAGACACTGACAATTCCAAACTACACAGGGCCAGTTGAAACTTACATGCGATTTGTCAACTTCAACTTTAAGCATCTGGGTGCTGATTGGCGGCCTGAAAACATTACACCATGGCAACCAGTTGGTGCATATGGGGCGCGTGCTAAGACCCCGCAGGTACTAAATGATACAGCTGTGTATTTGCTAACTGAGCAAGTCCCAATGTATCTAGCAGCTAATCGTGATGGGTTTGATTATGAAGGGTTGCCAACTACTAGTGCTTATACCATTACATCATTACCAATGGGGGCACTAGTTTACCCTGATGAAACGACATTCTTGCAAACAGCAACGGTTCACAACGTGTCAAATGATGAAGTCGTCACTTATACGCGTTATGTTCGTGGTGTCGTTGGAGAATTTGGTTCGTCACTATCAACTAAAACATATAGTTCAAGTTGGGTAAAGAAGTCGACATCACCATCATTTACGCAACTGACAAATGGATTGGCTTGGTTAAGTTCATCAGTTCGTGAAGGTAATGAGATGGTCAGCATTGAATTCCAAGGAACAACAACGAGTGACGTTGATTTTACAGATACAGTTGATGGTGGGCGTATTCCAGCAGGATATTCACTACCCGCTGGTAATATGCCAAGTTTTGGAACATTGCATAATATTACGAGTGCAACAACTGCTACTGGACAGAATTTAATGGTCTCAGTCATTGCTAAACCCGACGGGTCAATTACCTTTAATGGTAACGGTGTCATCCCGGCAGGCTCTAATGTTTATGGGTCAGTTCATTATATGAAGGATGTTAAATAAATTGATGGTCAGGTTAACGCCTGGCCTTTTCTGTTATAATAAACTTATTATGAATAGGAGGATTTACACATGGGATTACAACGAGATTTTGATCATATTCGCTTAGCATCTGGCCTAGATAGCCGCTTAACGCCAACCCTCGAAGGGATTATGAAAGCGTACTATGTTGAAAATAATCCACAATATCAAGATAATTTAACCTTTACATCATTCCGAAATTCTAAGGAGGTCATCGAAAATACGTATCAAAAAGTGGCTGATTATATCGGTTACGACAATTTTAATTTTTCAGATGATGCAGCAGTTAATGCAAAGTTAGTTCATGATTTTTGGGTGACGTTTTTCACACGTAACTATTATAAGGCATTAAATTTTGAATCTTATGATATGTGGGCAACGATGACATTTGCCAAGTTAAACGAATTGATGCCCCTTTACAATGAACTAATTAAAAAGCGCCTGACCGATATGTGGCTCACTCACGATGTGAATAGTACCGGAACAACTGAGGGATCAAGCGAAGGTACCAACCATGGTGAAAGTATCAGTAACTCTAAAAATGATAGTAACGGCAAAACAACCAGTACAACTGATACGACGGGGACAGCAAAAGAAACCGGTGAAACCCAATCGTTGCACAACAATTCGTTTACGGACACACCGCAGAACCAATTAGCAATTTCACCAAGTAACCCTGGTTACGCGACAACGTTAACGGGTGATAGTGTTGATGGTACTAGTCAATCTGACCGTAACGACGCGTCACACAGCGAAACAGATGGGACAACTGAAAACCATGCGGTAGGTGAAGTAACGGGTTCAACTGATGGTAATACCACTGGTAAAACAAGTGGGAACACGACAGGACATGATTCAGGTCGTGACTTGGATGTATTTATCATGACGCAAAACTGGGCAAATTCTGGTTATGGAGTTTGGTTGGATATTTTTGATAAGTTAGATCGGGCACCTAACCCCTTGTTTTCGCGGGTAATGCCAAGTAGTAAAGCGCTTGAAACGCAAGAGCATCGTGAGCCAACTTATCCAGGGTATCGGTGGTTCTATTAATAGAAAGGATGAGACATGGCTTTAATTGTTTATGACCAACAAAAGAATAACGCTAAAATTTTAGTGCAAAAGCTACAAGCTAAAAAGGTAAATCGCAATGTCATTATTGCATTAGTCGTTAATTCCTTACATGAAAGTTATCTGAACCCCTGGACGCTTGAGGGAGCGATTAATCCTGGCCCACCAGCTGGTGCACAAGGAACAGGTCCCGGTGGTGGTTTGTGGCAGTGGACACCATATGAAGGTAAAGTAACACTTGGTGACTGGGATGGTCAAATTGATTTTATGCTCAGTGATGCTGGCCAATATATTGCACACTCAGCATGGTGGTCATCAGCTGGTGTCGCTGAACCAGATAACAACTTTAATGGGTGGGCCGACTTTTTAGCAAATCGTGATAATTTGGATGCAGTTGCCTTAACACGTATCTTTATCGGTAATTGGGAGCGTCCGGGTTACACGTACGGTGCTGAGCGTTATAATCAGGCCCCAGCTGACGTGGAAGAAGTGCAAGCCTATGTGTCGGGTGGTGGCGGCGGTGTATCGATGCCGATTCCACAATGGCCGTTTAATTATGCGGTCGCCTTTAATCAGCAACCTTACGAAGTACACCAAGCATCTGAAGGTTTTTATGATCACGATGCTAATCAAGCGTATGACATTCAGGCGCAAGATGGTGGTAAGCAACCGTATTATGCCCCAGCTGATATGACAACGGTTTACGTATTAGAATCCATGGCAACACGGGTCTTAATGAGTGACCAAAAGTTATACTTTGCAGATGGACAGGTTGGATATTTAGCACTTGATTTAGCCCACGATGAAGATAGTAGTAACTATGTGGTTGGTAAGAAATTTAAAGCTGGTGAAGTGATGGGCCATATGGGAAGTGCAGGAGCGGCAACCGGTGACCACGTCCACATGGCAGCAGCACGATTTGCGGAGCGTACGGAGGTGGTGCAATGGATCAAACAGGGACCCTACTCTGCTATTGTTGGCGGTCAAATTTCAGAAATTCGCGGCGGTGATAATTTAGGAAACGTCACTAACGCCGTAACAGCCCCAGGGTTCCCTAATCCATGGACAAGTGAAGACCATGAAAAGCAACTAGGCCGTGTAACCTTGAATAACGTGTTTAGTGTTACTGATGCCCAAAAGGCTGGGATGACCAACAACTTTAGCAGTCACGTGAATATCGACGGGTTCAAGTATATCCAATCTGGTGAGGTGGACCCTACACCAACGCCTACCCCAACCCCTAAACCACCCAAGCCCAGGCACTTAAAAGCCCAGACAATCGCAGTTATGGGCATATTCAATAATTAGAAGGGAATACACATGACAGAACTATTGTTACCAAAAACCTTATACGTGATGCCCTGGTCAGATGAAAAAAAGGTAGCAGGTGAAACCTTGTTAAAACGGGTGACATCAGCTGTTTCGCGAGACCACTTAACCCGTATTACCCTATTTTCAGGGTATACCATGGGACATGACTTTAAGCATGTGCTCGATTTGAAATCAGTGGCTGCCGTTGATAACTGGCTGTTAGCACACGCACGCCGGTTAGATGAGTTTGTAGGAAGTTATCAACGGCGGGATGAGAAAGTCCGTTACCCAGGTCAATATGATACCATCAAGACCGCTAATTACATTCGTGTAGAAAACTTTTACGGTGAGACTAATGCGGATAAAATTGTATGGTATGGCATGGTTACAAACGTGACCTATGTCAACGATCAAACAACGGAAATTGATTGGGTCACGGATTCATGGATGACATTTAATAGCCAGCGGTTCTTAACCTTTATTGGGGATACATTCGTTGAGCGTGCTCACGTGGATGATTTCACACAAGAAAATGATCAGATTAAACTGGCAAATATTAACCCTGAATCACAAGCGATGGCAACATCACCACAAATTGCAGATATTTATGATTTGAATTTTGGTGGGAGTTGGTCAAATGACATTAATTTTGCCATTTATTGGTTAATGCCAAACTTTGGTGATACGTCACCATCTGAGAACCTACCCAATCAAACCTATTCCTTTGAAGGGGCGCCTAGCATGTTACAACCATTTGTGTTCGCTTACGATGTCAAGCGAAACATGACGGTTAAGATTGAAGTCAACTCATCAGTAGGCACGTATTCAACGCAAGGTGGTACACCCGTGACGTATTTGATTGCAGCACTGGCAACGGACCCAGATGTAGTGGGTCATCGTAACTTTGTGTCAGCAAATGCAACAGAATACTTTGGTGTTGCCTGGCGTTATGATGCCACCAATAATAAGGTTGTCATTGACCACTGGGATAGTCCATCCGGTAACCTAACGTTTAAAGAATACAAGCCTGCTGGCCAAACGGACACCATGCTGTACTTTAGCGAATTGGTCAATGGTCAGCGTATTCAAGCTAACTTAAAACTATCGGCTTATCAGATGGCACGCGCAGCGCAGTTACAAACACTACAGCATGAAGGCTATGGATCATACCAAATTCGTAACGTGAAAACGTCAATGACACCCTTCACAGGATTTAATCTGGTTGATGGATTTGGTGGGCGTTATGAATATGACACCAGTTATGTAAATTATGAAAATCCTAACTTGCCCATAACGATTAATCGTATTGGTGGGGCTGGTTATTCCAATAAGGTTCATACCGCGATTAATCGTTATAAAGACATTAGTAGTGATGACGAAACTGGTGCATTCACAAACTTGAAAACCATTACGCATGGGATTTTGCAAACAGAAGATAAACAGTTACCAATTGTTTCAGATACTTACGTTGCGACAAACGCTGTTAACGTTAACAGTAATAAGATGGTTTATAAGAATGCCCAAAACGCCAAACAAAATAACCACTTGAGTAATCAAGCCACTTTAGCGAACATGAATACCAATCTGGGTGCACAAGCTAGTCAGTTGAAAAACACGCAAGCAACTGCCCGTAAAACCATGGATATGAAAACTGGTGCTAACCTAGTTGAAGGACTTGGTTCGACAATTGGCGTTGATGTTGGTCGTGGTGCCGCCAATGCTGTCACAGGTGCTATTGGCGGTGCTTTAAGCGGTGCAGGTGGTGGTTTGCTAGGTGCTGGTTTAGGAGCCGCTACGGGTGCTTATGGCGGCTTTAATCAAGTTGCTATTCAAAATGCACAGTTAGGAAACGATGCTGCTAACATGCGAATTGGTCAGGCAGCCACGCGTGAAACCACGAAAAACAGTGTGCAAACATCAGAAATGATTGGTAACAATCAATATGAAAATGTCATTGAAAACTTCCAAGCGCAACAAGCTGATTTAGGTCTTGCTGCCGATAACCTAACACAAATGGGTGGTGATGTCTTCTTTAGTTACATGAATGGATTAAACCTAACTAAGTTGGTGATCACCACGGAAACGGCTCAGCGTATTATTCAAGTAGACAGTTATTTCACCATGTTTGGGTACAACGTCAACCAGTTGGTGAGTGAAGATGTGATGAGTGACTTTATCAATTCACGCACACGATTCAATTATATTCGCACTACTGGTGCTCGAATTGCCACTCGTGATATGCCAGAAAAAGACCGTCAAGCTATTGAAATGATGTTTGATGCTGGTGTAACGATTTGGCATGATACCGATAACCCCTTGAGTTATGGACCAATTAATCACCAGGTAAATATTTCAGGGATTGGCGCGTTAACTGAAACAGCTGCCTATCATACGCAACTGATGCAGTCACCTGATGTTAAGAATGCTTTTGTCACGTTCATGCAAAATCCCCAGCAATCACTAACGGATGACCAAATCACCCGCTTAGATGTTGACGGTAACACCATTGAACCAGTACAATAATAATAAGAGCTCCGGTGGTATTCAGTCGCGGGGGTGCCCACATCTCATCCGTTAACGTTCGGCGTCGTGGCATCTTTTATGTGAGAATTCGTTACTGTTATCTTCGGTCAGCCGCCCCGTCAGTTCCATACGTGGAATTGTCGGGGTCTTTTGTGTTATAATAAAGAAGTTCCAACTTTGCCAAAGTGGACCTCTAACCTCCTGACAACCATCAACGTGTGGTTGTCTTTTTTATTGCAAATAAAAACACCTGAACGGTTAAGTCCAAGTGTTTGTAAATTATTCAGTTGCTGCGATTTCAAATTCCGGTGCAATATGCAAATCAGCCATTGAACTGGCAATTTCAGGATTAGCTGATGCATATGAAGAATTAGGCACAACAGATACGGTTGCTGATGCCTTGTCACCAACTGACCCACCAGAAGCGGATGCTGCAATAACCGTATTACCGCCAGAATATGAGGCTGCGGAATCAAACTTAATAGTCGTATCACCTGCCGTGGCGTAACTAATCGTATAGGCTGAGTCAGCACCAGAACCAGCGCCCAAAACAGACCCATCGGCTTTAATTTCGATTTGGGTTGTTGCAGCTGCTGAACCACGCAATTCAACGGGGTTAGGGGTAGCCGTGATACCCACTGAATGTTGAGGTTCATCAGGTGCTAGTGAGTTGACTGTCTTCACCAAACTTTCTAGTGTATCAGCAATGACTTGACGTTGCTCATAAGACCATGGCACTTCACGAATGCGCTTCTTATCGTGCTCAGTAAATTTAATCATATTGTTTCTCCTTTTATTAGCTTAGTTCTATTATACCGTAGGTTGCGGATCATTAGTAATATAACCAACACCGATATTTAAACAAGCACCATCAGGCACATCAATTTGCGTACTAGTGCCATAATTAAAACGCCCAGCCGAATACAAATCTATTTTCAGCAATTTATTCATTCACCTCCATACAAAGTTTGCTTAAATATACATGTACATGACATCTGACATTTTATTTAGAACTTTTTTCTAATTTCATTTGTGACATACTCAACCAGCTTTGGTTTTCCTATTGCTGACGGGTGAACACCATCAACAGTCCATGTTGGAACAGTCAGATTTGAAAATCCACTTTCTGAAAAACTATCAATGAAATAAACCGATGTAAACCTAGCAACCTTTTGAATAATATCACGCTTGGCATTACCGTTGGTATAGCTCATCCAAGTGCTGCCTCGCGCTTGCAACGGACTTGCGATAAATATTTTCACGCCGGGATAAGCTGACTGTAAGGTTTCAATCGCCCAACGCAAACCAGAAGCAAGGCTGTTTCGCGTTAAATCTTTATAAGATTGAGCAAGCACTTCGTCGGTATCATCTACAATTGGCACACTTGGGTTCTTTCCATCATTTGTAGAAATTGCAATATAAATTACACTTGGCAATTTGTCAGTATTACCAAGTCCTGTTCCTAATTTTGTATCTAAACTAAAGACACCATCAACAGGGTGAGTCCAAGTGATTTGTTGTCCCTTTGCTGTTGTATATTGTAGAGCTCGTCGTACTTGATTAGACAATACATTGTCGTTGGTATCGGTGTTATTAGGCGTCGCAAGCGTTACTGTCGTTGTGTTAGTAGTGTCGTCGTGCCAATCACTACCAGTTGACCAGCCTGTTGCAAAATTACCTGTCTTCTTAGCACCCAAGGCGTTCATAATTTGAGTACCCGTACCTGATACTTGATCAGAGGTGATACTGTCGCCAAATGTCGCCATATAAGTATTTGATAGTAAGGCATTACGCGACTTATATCCGGCTGCATCGTATGTTATACCGTTTTTAACTACCAAAACACGTGAAAAGCTATTAAAGAATGAACCTTGAATCCAACCAGCTTGGAAATTACCAAGCAAGAATTGTCCATCTTTCAATTTGTTGTATTGGTCTGTTGCTTTAACCGCGCCATCTTTTGTGTCAAAATAAACGATTGTATTCGTTGATACATCGAGAGTTGTGTTAGGCATTGAACGACCCAGTCCAAAATCATAATTGATGTATACGCCATTGGCAGTGAATGTTTTCTTGTCAATATCAATAACGGCATCACCAAAGAAATGAAGATTATGGTTAATAAATTTATCGCGTACAGATGTTTTGACGTTAACGCCATCAATCGAATAATTTGTAACCTTTAAATCAAAAACTGATAAATCAGGGTTGATAATCCCAATGAACTCTTTTTGATTGCTTACTTTGGACACATCATCAGTGACGCCAAGGGCTTTATTTGCAAAGTCATAATAAATAACATTGATATTATTCGAAAGTGATAGGCTAGTGTCTGTAATTAGTTCACTAGTCGTGCCGTGATTAATATAGACACCTGTAACAACGATTGATTTATTGGCGGTGTTGATGTCGAACTTACCACCACCTGAAATGTTGTTGTTGTAGATGTAGGTATTGATCTTGCCCGTTTTAACATCTACACCATCAATTGAATAATTTGTAACTTTCAAGTCAATAACCGATAGATCCTGATTAACCGTACCGATTAACGCTTGATCAGATGTCAATTTCCAAACATAGTCCGTGACTCCCAAAACTTTCAATGCAAAATCGTAGTAAATAATATTGCTTGAAAACTCCAATTTCAATGTAGCTGTCGGGATAAGATCACTATGCCTACCAAAATTAGCGTAACCATTCGATGCCGTTAATGTCATATTGATTGAGTCAATATCAAACACAGCACCACCCGATTTGTTATTGACGTAGATTGAAATATCTCGTGCATTACCACTCAACATATCAGAAGTCACGGAGTCGTTCGCAATACCGACTGATTGATATACTCCAGCATCATTCCACACATTGTTAGCCCAAATATACTTATGGCCAGTGTCGACGGTCACGAATAGACCCGTTTTCCCGTTAGGATAAGTTGATTGCAATGCAGCAAAATCTGCAAATGTTTCTGGAACAGATGTGTCTCCTTTAGGTCCTTGTGGACCAGTATCACCTTTATCACCCTTAGGTCCTTGTGGACCAGTATCACCTTTATCACCCTTAGGTCCTTGTGGACCAGTATCACCTTTATCACCCTTGTCACCCTTTGGTCCAGGTAAGCGTGAACTGGTTGCTAAGGCTTGCAAGGTTTCAGCGATTAAGCTGCGTGATTCATATGACGTTGGTGTTTGCATGATGATTTTCTTATCACGATCCGTAAAATCAACCCCAACGTTATTCCCGATTAAGCGTACTAACCAATTAGACATCTGCTTCACCTCCATTATTATCACTAGCTTGCTTATTACCTATGTTATTAATTTCTTCATTCGTTCCTGTGGTTGCCACCATGTCCGTAAAGGCAAACTGTACATCAATTGGCTTTTCAAGCTCGTTTTCAAAACGCTTATTGAGCAGTTCAAATGCACGGCGTCGTGGGTTTAAGTAAATACGAGATGCCAAACTAATCAAGGCATTGTTTGATTCAGCTTCAGCCTTTAGCACACGCTCCCGTTTATCAATCGCTGGGTTATTAATCCCAAACGTTGTTAGGAACTCACCAAACTTATTATTGCGGGCTGTTTGCAAGGTGGGTTGATAGTCTGGCACGTTTGGGGTGAATGTTGACATCGTCGTCGGATCAAAGTCATCTGTGTGCTTCACAACTTGAATACCTGACGCCCAATCCATGTACGCCATCATACCATCAACCGTCCCAGCGTCACCTTCAACCATCATGGTTGATTTAAAGTAGTTACGGTTTAACAAACTCAATCGGTCAATATTGGCGATGTCGCCTGCGAACATCTCAATTGTTTGCATATCGGTTAATGTTGATAAACCATACAAGGATGCGTCCTTATTAACAACAATCACATAATCACCCGTAGTTGGGTCAGCAGGGTCAATCGGTTTTAAATTCTTCAATTCTTCATCAGTTAGCCCAAAATCATAGAATTCTGGACTGGCTGATACCAAACCAGTCGTCAATGTCGGACGAATTTGTTGGATATTGTCTTGACCTTTACCGTTAACGTATCCCAAGACACGCAAGGCACCATTCACAAACCCAACTGCCACACCAGCATAACCACTCACAAATGATTGTTCCATTAAGTGTGCATTAAATGATACTGGTGCATCACGATAATCAAACCGGTTGATATAAAGATTAATAAAGAAATCTCGCAAATAACCGTATCGCTGCATGTAATATTGTTTGGCACCGTCAACATTATCTAAATAGGGGAATGGCGCTTCAATCTCGCCAGTTTTAGGTGATTCACCCCATAACATATCACCACGTGTTTTAAAACTCATGTAAGCCTCCTAGAATAATTTATTAATGAAGTGTGTCAGCTTTTCACGTGTTCCCTGACTAGTGAAGTATAATCGCCCATTCCGGGCGTACTTTACTAATGTGGATGGTAACGCGTGCGCTCGCATAGAATCGCCCGTAAGGAAATTATCACTATACGTTACGGGACTATTATCATTATAACCCGAATCCACAATATACCCTATCTTATCTGAATATAATACATACTTTTGTTCGTCAATTGTAAAGTTATAAACGGGGCGACTGTTACCGGTTAGCTTATGAATAAAGTCTACTGAATATCCATACGCATTTGATAGGTCAGCGTTACCGCCAGCTGTTGCTAATGCCAAGGCACCTGATAAGTTAGCGTTCAATACGTCTGCTTCATCAGGAATGATATTCAAAATTAAAATGGTGATCGTGGTCTCGCTGCCGTCCATATTTTGCAGCTTAATCTTTTTACGCCAGGTTTCTTGTTCCTGATTTGGAATGTAGCCAAAGGCTTCAAAGTAAGGATTAATAATCGACCCCGCATTTGAAAGCATATAAACCCGGACATCATCACGTTTACGCATCACCGTGTTCAACAAAGCACGGAACCGACCAAATTCATTTGGTAGATAATTCGTCCCATCCGTAATCTGAAACTCATCAAACAAAATATACTTCACGTTTGGGTATGCCACCGATCGCCGGACTGAACCAGATAAATAAATTAACCGGAACGCCGTGAACCATTTAATCGCTGAATAATCTAGTTCACCTTGTTCATCTAGTACCTTTTTCCCAATATCAATAAATCGTGAATTACGTTTTCTAAACACAAAATCCGCAAACTGCGGTTCGTTCCAAATGTCACCCAAAAAGTTTGCCCCGTCATTGTCCGTTGCTTCTAGCATTTCAATCTGTTTTCTGGTAATCAACATCCCTTCTACTTCACCTAAATGCTTGATGATGTCAATCGTCATATCTTTTAAAGTTGAATAAGTCTTACCAGTTCCACGCGGGCCAGTTAACATGTTTAGTTCCGCGTTATATGACTTAATCTTTTTGAAGTTGATATGTTTCAACCCGTTCTTTTCCGCAACAATGTATTTACTACCCATGTTACACCTCCCTATTTAATCGTAAACGTTGTGGGTTGTAAGACCAAACCACCAGGCCATTGCTTTGGGACTAGTTTTCCCGTTAGCTCCAGACCAGCCTTGAAATTGTCAAAGTCAATTTGTGACCACTGATAAGGCGTAATGCCAGCCCCACCAGTTTTCTTTTTATCATCAAATTCGTATTCAAGATAGTACAACTTAGAACGAATATAGCGCCCACGTACAATCTTACCGTGCCCCGTGTCTGTTTCATCTTTCCAAAACCCTAATTTAGTGGGGTGCTCAGGGATTGTATCAGGGGGCAGGGTCCCAATGGTATGAACAGAATCCGTATCAGAATACACGTATTGTGCCCCAGCTTGCATCGCAGCTGTAATCGTCCGTTGTCGCACATAAGCCGTCACAAATGCCGCATATGGCACATAAACCGGTGCTGTGTATTCTGTTGTGTGTTCAAACGTTAAAATCCCATTTTTGAATACCGGAATATCCGAAATTTGTTCTTCTTTAGAACCAAACTTACCATATGAACTGTTCATTGATAACTTAGCTTCCGTTCGCTTGCCCTTGTTACCTTCTTCAGTGGCTTTAATCTTCATCGCCATATAATCTTCAATGAAGTCACCTAACGTCCCAACACGCGCTTTAAATAACATCGTTTCATGTACCGTTAGGCTCAGCACGTCATAGTTAGCATAAATCAAATCAATATCCACATCAGTTAACACTAAGTCTTGGTTCACCAATACCCGTTGATATTCGCGGGGGTTGATACCCTTAACACCTTTAATTTGAACAGTGGGTACATAATTCACGCCTTGCTTTAGCACTGCATCAATTGTGACCGTTTTAATCGCAACTTCTTTGTCACGGTTATACTCATAATCGCCTTCAACCGTCACGGGTGAACCATAAGGTAGCAACATGTTACGCATGGCCCAAGGATACCCAGAATTTAGATCATAGACGTGGATGTCATGCACTTCTTCTAACTGGTGTAAGGGGTTCACATAACTAAACCCACCACGATAAGCCGCATAAGATAATTCGTTCTCATACGCTGATAATTGTGGAAACGTATCAGTGAAATCTGGTAGGTACTTCTTTTTGATGATATTCAAAACAGATGATGCAATCGTCATCTTCTTAAAGCCAGCTTCTTTGGTAAACAATAGTCCAGCTTTTAAAATCAGCACGTCACGTCGCAAGTAAGACCATTCATTTTTATCTGGTCGAAATCCCTTGCGCCGCTTCTTATTATAGTCAATTTCACCTTTGCTAATTGGTAACCCTAGTGACTTGGCAATTCCGGCAATTGACATTGGGAGTAACTTCAGTGAATCGAATATTTTTACAATCGTGCTGTTATTAAAGCGTATTGAGATATTGAACCAGCGTCCTGATGAAATTAACGTCGTGTATTGTCCAGGGCCCAGGTCTTTTGGCTTCGCATCTACCCACACAAACCCCTGCTTGTTGAGTTCATTTAAAATGTAACTGCCGTCAAACTTGAGGTTGTGAAAATAAATTTTAGGACTTTTATCTAGGAATGAAATCTTTTTAAACGCTGCAATCATGGACTTACTTGATAATCCAGCTTGTTCTTTTACCTTGGCAATATTTCCATCAACTGACACACCCATCCAGTGCCACACACGTGTGTAATATGATCGCTCGTTTCGTTCTGTTTCCGTATCGAACGCATACATACTCATTAATACCACGCCCCTAACTCAAATCCCACGTATGGTTCTAATGGTGACCCTGAACCACGCCAACCAGGATAAACAGTATCAGCAAAATCTTCAATGAAACCATTAAAGAATGCCGCAATACCCGCCGTGTCAAATTCTGTGTTCATCGTTTGGAATCGTCGGTCAGCTTGATATTGTTCCCACGTCATTTGCAAGGTATCATCAAACGCTTTTTGTTCTTTTTGAAATTCAGCAGCACGATTAACCGGCTGTTTCAAATCTTCAGTTGTTAAACGTGCAGCAATCAATGGGTTTTGCAACGCTTTTAATAATGATGTATTTTCACGTTCTTCAACGTTCCGGTCACCCCATGCTTGTCGTTCACGCTTATTCTGCTTTTGGATAACATCACGTCGTTGTGCTGGTGTGCGAATTTCACCCACAAACACAGATGAGCCTTTTTTCAGCAACGATACAATCTTACGCTGGTTACCTTGTGACAATAGCTTAGGCGTGGCTCCAGGCGCTCCGATTTGGCGCGCTAACATCTCACGTACATCACTAGTTGATAATCCTGCTGACTTTGCCAATTCGCGTGTACGACGCGCAATGTAACTTGAATCTGCCATATTTATTTCTCCTTTAGTTTTCATAAGTGATTGTATAATAAATATAACATACTTCTTATAAACAAAAAAGACCCAACCATCACTGGCTGGATCAGATAAACCCGATAGAAATCGGATAGCGGGATAACACTTGGTGCGACGACTGTTTTTTCTTCGTTCCGGCTTTCATAACGTGTTAGACCTATGGATGAATTCTTTTCGTGTGTGGACTTTCACCACTCAAGAGGTGCTTTCAACCCGCGCTGTCGGTGTCCTGCCACCGATAAACCCGCCGTCTTTATTCTAGCAGTAGTTAGTCAGACCGTTATCACTTGCGTTACACTTAGTATAGTTGTTATTTTTCTTATAGTCAATAGTTAGTTTGTAATTTGGTAAATAAAAAGACCTTGCTTTTTTAACTTTAGCCAGTTAAGCAGGGTCTCTGTTGTACATGAAGCACAGTTATCTACTTTTGTCAGAATGAATCTGACAAGAGAGTAATGGTAACCACCATTCATGTGGTTCATTATTATAATATCACACATCCTAAATAATGCAAACAAAAAACCTGGGAGTTACCAACCCAGGCACCAAAACAAAAAGTGATTTTCCTTTAATCATCTTTTCTTGTAACTTTTATGTCGTTCTAAATTTGCACTTATGAAAACAAATTCAGTTAGAAATTAACCAGCCGATTCAAGCTTGTAATAAATATAACATAGATAATATTTATAAGCAAGACTTAGAAAGCAATTGAATTCAATGCTTTTGCTGCCTTGTCTGCGTCAGTGATTTTGATAGTCTTAATGAAATATGTCCCATCATCACCAAAATCAAACATCATCCCAGCATAATCACCCTTACCAGTGGCAATCGTCCCATCAGCTGTTGCCCAGTATACCAAGTGATATTGTGAGACAAATCGTGACTTAATCAAGTTTCCGTTGTTAAAGGCATAGTACTTACCCATGTGACCGATAATGCCATTTGCACGGGTTTTAAAGTCCTTGTCACTAAACCATGCACCGCCCTTAACCCAAACGTGCTCACCATCAATATTATTCATAACAGTTCCTTCCTTAGCAGCATAAGCTTGCCATGTTAATTTATCACCATAAAACACATCTAAATCTAGATCACCATTCCAACCAGCAATGCGTCCCAAATTTTCATATTGGAACATCACTGCGTTTTCCCATGATCCAATACCCTTATCATCAGTCCAAGGGTCCGTTTGCCAGCCTTGTGGCGTATTATCAGCGTACTGTGCAAACCATAGGCCATAGTCCTTAGAAACTGATGACCAGTCATTTTGTTGCGCTACTGACTTGCTCATGTAGATAATCGGACGTACACCCGTTTTCTGGTACACACTATCAAGCCATGCCTTCGCATATTGCACGTTTGATGTATCAGTCGCTGTATCTGGATTTGCTTCCCAATCTAGCACTAAAATCCCTTGTCCGATGTAGTCTTTGATTGAATTAACGAATGTGCGTGCTTCTAATTCAGCACCAGATGCTGTATCAACAAAGTGATAGAACCCAAACAAACGTCCTGCTGCTTGCGTAGATGCGAGTTGGTCACGCCAGTAAGGTGATTCATAATAAGCACCTTGTGTCGTCTTAATAACAACGCCATCAGCGTTTGTACCAGCTATATCAATACCACCTTGAAAACTTGAAATATCAATCACATTAAGCATTTTAATTAATTCCTCCGCGTTCCTTCTTTGCGTCAATTTCATCACTAACTAACTTATCAATCCAGCTTGGAATTGCATAACCTGCCAGTTTTGCGTTAGCAATAATCGAAATCAACATCCACTTACCGATAAAATAGAAACTAATTGAACTAATCCAATCAAACGCAACAATTTCTTCATGCGTTAAGTATTGTAATAGTACCTTAGCTAAATAAGTGAACAACACAAAACTGGCTAATCCCGATTGCAATGCTAGTCCTTTTAAAGCAGCTTTGCTAATACGAGGTGCACCGTTTTTAAGACGCCACTTATTACCCAATATTGTATCTAAATACACAGCCAGCAACAAGATAAAAAACTCAGATAACCCATTTAAGTTGCCCATAATAAATTTCACAATATCTATGAAGTCAGAATCCATATTCATCTCCTTTTAATATACATAAAAACCCTACTGATTTAGTATATACCAGTAGGGTGGGTGTGTCATTTAGTTGTTTTGGTATTTCATTCGCCGAATTCCCAAAGTGTTAACAATAAACCGGTTATACCCAACATGATACCAGAAACCATCTTCAATGGACTATCTTTTAATGTTAGTAGTACTCCATAAAAACCTAATACAGCACCCAGATAATTCGTTAGAACGTTTTGTGTGTGTTTTGTCATTTAATCTACCTCCGTCATAATCATATAACGTTCTTTAGCATTGTCCCAAGGATATTTAGTTGATTTTGAGTATTCAACCGTTGCGCCATATACACTTTGAATGTCATCAATGTTTTGCTTAACAAATTCAAATAGTGGGTTACGTCTATTAATTGCAATAATTCGCATGTTTGAACTCGCAGCTGCTCGCATTAGTGACTTGAATGCGTCATATTCTGTCATTTCACTTCATCAAATATTAAAATAATAAATCAGTATTAA
>ERZ1024475.19-NODE-19-length-16239-cov-13.250556_pt1 | contig 16239 bp, 10 predicted proteins | sample MGYA00520801_ERZ1024475 | MGnify/ENA primary metagenome ERZ1024475 (study PRJEB33242, sample SAMEA3444311) | Homo sapiens | biome: Host associated; feature: Gastrointestinal tract; material: Stool | place: Uganda | collected 2011-01-01 ...
GTGTAATCTTGTACGGATCTACCTGTGCCATGACGGGATTCTGATTTGCGGAGAACGATCATGAGAACACCGAGAAGAACCAGCCCGTACATCGCCCCGAAGAAAATAAAGATGTCAACGCCAAACCTGAACAAAGTAAGCCGTCAGAAGGCAAAGACAGTAAGACGCCCGAAATCAAGAACCCTGTAAAGAAAGCTCCACCGGAAGAAACCCCATCCAGCGGGAAAGAAGAGAAGCCAAAAAAACCATTCCGCGCCAAGAATAACGGTTGGGTAGCAACTGTAAAAGGCAACGTGATAACTGTAACAGAAACAGGTCGGGGCTTAAAGAAAGCTGACAAGATTACATTTAGCGTTACCGTTGACGATATAGATAAATCTCTCGGCGATTTGGCAAATAGTAACGCGGCGTTGCATCGGCTTGTTAGAGAACGACTTGGCAACGCAGTCCGCCAGTGGCATGTAGATCGATACAACAAAACGAAGGACCCTAGAACAAAAGCCTTTATTGACGACTGGGATAGTTGGGCAAAATTCGCGCCGAATGTCGGTCTCCAAGAAGATGCGTGTGAGCGTATCATTCGGGCAGCATACGAAAATATCACGGGGCATCCCTTCGAATCGGATTTTGAAAAGAGAGACCGTGAGCGCAAAGAACGCGGCCAAGGCAAAGAATCCAACACGCCGAAAGCAGAACGGCCGAAAGATAACCCTTCCTCGCCTAAAGAAGCAGTATTCGGCAGCGTGGAGGATGCCGACAAGGATTTAGAGGCGGCGTTCGGACTAAAGCCGGTTACGAACACGGAACAGACGGCAAAGAAAGCGGCGGAGGTAAAGTCTCCAAAGAAAGAGGTTCGCAGGAAGCATAAACTGGTCGATGATAGCGACGAAGCTATCCAAGGCTACATTGATGAGTTTATTAGCAAAACTCGCAACTTAAACGCAGGGTTTGACCCAACCATTCTTGTGCCGGTATTCAAGATTTGTGCTGCGTACACACAACGTGGTGTTACCAAGTTTGCGGATTTTGCAAGTAAGACCATTGCGGCATTTAAAGCTAAGGACGTAAAGCAAAAGGATATAGAACCGTGGCTTGTGCCTGCATGGGAGGCAGTTAAATCCTTCCCTGACACAGGCAAAAGGTTTGACGCAAAGAAGCTCGTAGTCGCATTAAAGGCGGTTGGTGCGCGTTATGAAAGTGGATTGAAAACGGCGGACGCCATTAAAGATGACATTAGGGACAAGTATGGAGACAAGGCGGCATCTACCCTTAATGACTACATCGATGCAGCTTTTCGCGGCGTGCAGGCATACTTCGATAAAGGCAAGACCGCTGAATCCGCCAAAGAAAACGAACCATCTAAAGTCGATGCGGGTCTTATAGACTATGCGTTCAACCAAGGCGGTATCGTTAATAAAGACGCAATTCAAAACTTACCGCCAGCGGCCGTAGATATAATTTCCAAAATGAACGGCAGCGATAAAAATCCCGTAGACGGTCGCCCAAAAGATGATACAATAAAGGAAGGTAATTCCAATGTTGTGTCTACGAAGGAGGACAAAGATGTACGAGGACGAACATCAGGATCTGGCAGACCAGTGGAGATGGGAAGATCCAGAGAAAGCAGCGCAAGTGGAGAAGGAAAACAACGAGCCGCTAGAGGAAATAGCGAGACGCCGGATAGAGATGGCGGACGAGAACGAGGATCAGACGCTGAAAGTGATGAACCAAAGGACAAGGGAGCAAGCAGAAGCGGAGAACTGGGACGAGGACAAGCTGAAGCGAGAACTCGCGTGGAACGAGCAAGTAGCAAGGGAACTCCGGCAGGAGGAACTAAGAAGCCTGTAATTTCCCCTAAAGCGGATAAGGTTGAAGCGGACATCGCCAAAGGGAAGGTCAAAGATGCAAGGGACGTTCCCGGCAATGACTACATCGCGAAACCAGTCTCCCCCGATGCAAAAGGCGCGTCTAAGACGCAGAGGGTGGATAACAATATCGCAGCAATCAAACTTCTGAAAAAGATTGAAAGCGAAAACAGAATGGCAACCCCGGCAGAGCAGGAAATCCTTGCGGGATATTCCGGCTGGGGCGGACTGGGTAGTGAAATGAAGAGCGACGCCAAGAGAATGGCGCAGCTTAAAGAGCTTCTCACCGAAGAAGAATTTAACGCGGCGGAGCGAGAGCTATTAACGGCTTTCTACACTCCGCCGTTTGTTATTAGTAGAATGTGGGAACTCGCAGAACATCTCGGATTCAAGGGCGGTCGCGTACTTGACCCATCTTGCGGCGTTGGCAGTTTCTTCAGCCTGATGCCTGCATCTCTTAGAGAAAGAAGCACCGCGCTCCAAGGTGTCGAACTTTCCCCCATCCCCGCAAGAATCGCGAAACAGCTTTATCAGAGCAAGAAGTTTAAGATAGACAATCAGGATTACACCAAGTTTGAGCGCGGCAACGGATTCTATGATTTGGCTATCACGAATGTTCCGTTCTCAAGCAGTGTGAAAGCATCCGTCCCAGCAATGAGAGATTCCGACGGCCACGTTCACAAGTCGCTTCTTATTCATGACTACTATTTTGCGCAAACGTTAGATAAGGTGAGACCGGGTGGGCTCATCATATTCATGACTTCTAGCGGGACAGTGGATAGAAAAGCCGGTTACGACAACGCACTCCTCCGCTATCTCTCCAGTAGAGCCAAGTTGGTTGGGATAGTTAGACTCCCTAACACACTTTTTGCCCCGTCAGCTAACGTTGGAACGGATATAGTTGTTTTCAGGAAACTTAACGAAGGTGAGAATCCAGATGCCGTTGACGCAACGAACGGTTGGACGAACAGCTTGACCCTTGTAGAAGCCAGAGACGACGAGGGACGACATAATTATGCTCGTATAAACGGATACTACGAAGATAATCCCGAAAACATAATTGGTGAACCAGTGTTGGTTAGCGGTAGATACGGCGGCAGAGATGTTGAATTCCATACATCAAACAATGCGGAAACAGACAAGAAGCTCGGCGAGGTTATTGCGCGACTGCCAGAAAACGTATACGTCCCACGTGAACCGGTTAAGATTAATACGCCTTCCCACGTGAAAGAACTTGCTGACGTAGAGGATGGGCAAAACGTCGGCGACATCGTCAAGGGGAAGAATGGACAATGGGGGCAAGTCGTCATAGACGACAGCGGCGAGCAGAAGCTGAAACCGTTTGCAAAGAGCGCGCAAGCTAAGGTTGCCGCATTCAAAGAGTTAAGCGATTCACTGAACGATGTACTTGAAAAGCAGGTTGATGCAGAGGTTTCCGAAGAAGAACTCGCAACTGCCCGCGATAAACTTAACAAGCAATACGATGCTTTCGTAAAAAAATATGGGCACATCAACGATTCAGCTAATGCGCGCCTGTTTGCTGGTTCTCTCACTGCCGGTAGAGTTCTCGCGCTTGAACACAAGTACCAGGCGGGGAAGAAGGGGCAAAAAAGCACAGCGGAGAAAGCCCCAATTCTCACGAAAAGAACCGCTTACCCGACAACTGACGACATAAACATATCAACAATAAGCGACGCGCTCGCCTCCTCCCTTAGAAAATTTGGCTATGTCGACACTAAATATATAGCCGACGCGCTTGGCAAGGACGAGAATTCCGTCATTAGAGAATTAGGTAATCGTCTATTCAAAGACCCAGTAAGTGAACAGTATGTTACGCGCGACGAGTACCTTTCTGGCAATGTGCGTCAAAAGCTCGCGTTTGCAGAAGACGCCGCACGCACAGACCCCGAATACGAAAGAAACGTAACGGAGCTTAGGGCGGTTATTCCTATGGATATAGGGATTTCCGACATAAGCATTGAACTCGGTTCCCCCATCTTGTCGGTTGAGGACACGCAATCTTTCGTTGACCATCTGACAGGTCAGGCGAACGCAATAGAACTCCGATACAATCCCGTGACATCGACATGGGAGGTCAAGAAGGGGGCAAGGTATTATGCAATCCCCTACCAGAGAGAAGTCACGATGTATGGCGTTGAAGCAGTGACAAGAGACGATGACGATATTAGAATCGTCGACGTTATTCGTGCGATGCTAAACGGCGGCGTTCTCGGCGAACGCGGCATGTTTAAGGCTAAAGACACCGACACAGAAGAAGTCAGGAAGGCAAGGTCGCAGGCAGCTGCGAAAGTTCCGATTCTTTTCAAAAAGATAAATCAAGAGTTAAAAGAGTGGATTGTGTCTAACGGTGACGTGAAGAACCGAGTAGAGACGTCATACAACAACAGGTTTAATGCCACTGTTCCGCGGGTATATGATGGTTCGCTTCTTACATTCTCTTGGATTGACGATACCTCCCCAATACGTCCAAGGGTACATCAGGCAAACGTGGTGTGGAGAACAATCAATGAAAAGAGCGTTCTTTATGCCCATTGTGTAGGATCTGGCAAGACACTATCCATGCAAGCGGCAGGCATGGAGCTAAAGCGAATGGGGCTGGCAAACAAGATTGTCTATACAGTTCCCAAAAACGTAGTCAAACAGTTCGAGACAGAGTTCTATCAGATATGCCCGCACGCAAAGCTTCTTGTCCTTGACAGTACGACATTGCCCGACGACGTAAAGTCTGTCGAGTTCGACGTAAAGCCGGTCATGGTGAAGAACAATAAAGGAAAGCTAATTCAAGAGAAAGATGCTGACGGGATTCCGGTATTCAAGAAAGAGCCGGTCTCTAAGGAAGAGGCGGAGAAGCGTCGGGTTCTTGTAGCCAAAAGAAATGCGACCCTTAATAAGATACTCACGCACGACTGGGACGGTATTATCATGTCGCATCAGACATTCGAGCGTCTCCCCCTGTCAGACGACTACATAGAGAAATTCCTCAACGAGCAAATCGCCCAATACAGGAGAGCTCTAGAGGCTGAACAGATTGCAAACGGAGGGCGAGGTAAGAAATCGCGTTCCTTAAAAGACATTCAGGATGCGCTCTCTAAGTTAGAGGGGAAGCTCAAGGAACTCATAACAAGCAAAGAGGCAAGAGACTTTGCTAGCCCGTCTTTTGAGTCGCTAGGGATTGACCAAGTCTTCGTCGATGAGGCAGACCTTTTCAAGAATCTGCAAACACAGACCAAACTTGGTCAAGTCAAAGGTATATCCACTTCTGCGTCAGGGCGTTCGTTCGATATGTTCATGAAATCGCAGTATCTTTTGCATTCGCCTTCTGCTCACGGTGTCGTTTTTGCAACAGGAACGCCAATATCAAATTCTGTCACAGAACTATATACAATGTGTCGGTATCTCGCCAACGATGAGCTCGCAAAGCTTGGCATCGATTCTTTTGACCAATTCGCAAAAACATTCATTGACATCGGTCAAGGCGAAGTCCCGAAGCAAGATGGTTCTGGATACGAATACAAGAACATGGTTCTTGGGTTAAAGAATGCCCCTGAATGCCTGAAGATATTCAGAAGCTTTGCCGATGTGCAAATGGCACAAGACCTCCCTGAAATAGCAAAGGAAAGACCGACCGCCCATCGAATCACAAGCGTAGTAAAGGAATCGGCGTGGATCAGACGGTTTAAGAAAGAAATCCGTGCAAGATCGGCTGCCATTCGCGCCAGCTCTAGGCACGACCCGCCGATGATAAACAGCCGGAGCAAGAAGTCCAAAGAGCAATTTGCTAAGACGGGGGAATATATTCAGGTTGCTGATTCTCCGCTCGTTCTTGCTAACGACTTTAAGACTGCGACCCTTGCTCCATTTTTGATCGATAACACCTTGACCGGGGAAGAGGGGTATGGCAAAGTCTGGAAGTGCGCCGACAATGTGTATTCAGAGTGGAAAAACACCGCAGACAAACACGGGGCGCAGCTGGTGTTCTGCGACCTGTCTATTCCGACGAACGACGGAACGCCTAATGTATACGATGCACTGAAATCTCGCCTTGTAGAGCTTGGCATTCCAGAAAGCGATATAGCGTTTGTCCAGGATGCCAAAACAGATTCGGCGCGAGAAGCCCTGTTCAAGAAAGTTGACCATGGTGAAATCCGCATACTCATTGGCTCCACGACGAAAATGGGCGCAGGTACAAACATGCAGCACAAGCTTGTGGCTCTCCACCACCTTGACTGCCCATGGCGTCCAAGAGACATAGAACAACGCGAAGGACGTATAATCCGGCAAGGCAATGAGAACAAAGATGTAAACATTTATAATTATGTTGCAGAAGGCACTTATGACGCGAACCTGTGGGATTTGGTTCGCAGCAAGGCTGATACCATCGCCCAAATCATGAGCGGTGATGCGAGCGTCAGAGACGCCGACACAGAGGTTGTAGACAGCAGTAACTTTGAACAACTCGCAGAACTCGCGAACGCAGACCCCGATCAAAAGCGCTATTTGCAAGTCGGGAAAGAGCTGAGAGAACTTGAAGCCGCAAAGTCCGCTTTTGACAAGTCCAAAGAAACGGCTAAGCTCATTCTTGCTTCTTACCCCGAACAGGTGGAGGCAGGGAAAGCCGCCATAAAGAATGTTGAGGCGGATATAGAAACCGTATCCAAGACAAGCGCGAAGGATTTCAGTATTACTATTGGCGGAAGCGTCTATAGTAACAGAAACGAAGCAAATGAAGCGTTTGTGAAAGAGAAAGAGCGTGTTGCCAAAGAGTATGCCAAGATCCTGTACAGATATAAAGACGCAGATCCGAAGCTGCAAGACGCCAAGATCGGCACGATACGCGGGCTTGATGTTTATGTGAGCGGGAACAATCCGTACTTCAAGTCATCCAAAGAATCGGAAAGCCTCGCGGTATATATCAAGGGGAAGGAAACTTATGGCGTTGCTACACCAACTGCACTCGGCGTTTGGAACTCCACTCAAACGCAGCCGCCCGCTAAGCTGAAGGGACTTACAACCAGTGTGAAGCAAAAGGAAGCCGATCTCAAAGAGGCGCGGAAGGCGCAGGAAGCGACATTCAATGATGGCGACAAGATTGCAGCCTTGCAAAAAGAGTATGAGGAACTTCGTGATAGAATAGACAAGAAGGCGCAGCAGCAAAGGGAGCGGGATAATGCCCACCCCGTCGAAATCGAATTATATGAGCGCGATCCGTTCAGCGACTACGACTTTGATTCCGATGACCCCGATGTTTATACAATAAACATGAACATCGTGGACGGACTTAAAGAAAGTATGCGTGAGAGCGGCGCAGACACAGGAACGGTATCCTTTGAGAAACCGGGCGGTTGGGATAAATTCAGGAAGAAATTTATTAGCAAGACCAATTGGGCGGTATACTCAGCGGATGACAGAATTGAGATAACCGCCGACCGGAAGGATCTGAACGACCTCTATGAAGCAATCGAAGGGCAAGAAGAGGCGAAGTACTCCCTTTTCCAAGGTGGCAAGCGTATTTCCCCTGAAGAGTTGACAAAGCAGACCCTCTCCGCATTCCCTAACGCGCAGAACATCGAACCCCATGACAATGGCGTATCCTTTGACCTTCCGAACGGCAGTCATGTAGAAGTCAACTTCACGGATGACACCATCTCCGTAGACCGTGCGAAAGCGCAGAAAGACTACGGTGGCACTCTTACAGGCGACGAAAAGGCGTCCGGCAAGATTGAGATGGTCGGGAAAGATGCGCTCATTACCCTTACCCTCGATAGCCCTGACGAAACCGTATCCCACGAAGCCATGCACCTTGCGTGGAACTTGCTGACAGACAAAGAGCGAAACGCACTTCTCAAAACCTACGGTAGCGAAGAAGGCGCCGCAGAAGGCATGAGAGAGTGGAAGATCCGCCGCAAGATGAGACAGGGAACGATTGCCGGGAAAATCATGCAGAAGATTTCCGACATGGCGCACAAGCTCCTCTCTCTCTTCGGCGAGAACGACCAGCACGTTTTCCAGAAACTCGAAAGCGGCGAGATATGGGAACGCGGCAATGAGAACAACACGGCGGCTCGCAACGTCAAGTACAAGATGAACCCGCTTAACGAAGCAGAGAAGTACTTCAAATCTCACAAGGACTTCGGCAAGAAAGCAGGGGACTATATTGACAGGACTTTCCGCCCTGATTTAGCGAACGCGAAAGCTAACCCGAATATCAGCGTGAACGAAACAAAGAAGAAGAAAGGATGGGGTGCAGTCGATACCGCGCTCAATAACACCGTCCGTTCTCCATCTCGCATCAAGTCCGCAAAGACAAGTTACATTTGGGGATTAGCAGATACGGCACAACGTGAATTGCAGGAACTCCGTGGCAAGTGGACGCATAGCTTCGCCGGTGCTATCAAGAACCTGAACTCCAAAGAGAAGGAACGCTACACGGATATTCTTTGGGAAGAGGATATGAAACAACATGTATTCTCCGACAAGGAACTTCGCGATGCGGGCGTTTCTGAGAAGGTCATCAAGGCGCACCAGAAGACACGTAGCCTTCTCGGTAGAATCTATAATGCAGTCAACGCCGTCTATACACGCGAACGTGTGGAGAACTTCACCTACAAAACGCGCAAGGAAGCAGAAGAAGCGAAGAAAGAGCTTGCTAAACGCCCGCATACGTTCGTCATGCATGACATTCGTGAAACCGTAAAAGACGGGAAGCCTGCATTCCAAGTATCCATCAAGACCGGCGGATATAGAGAAGTCCATAGCGTCGTGACTGCCGAAGAGATGAAGAAACTTGATACTGACAAGGACGTATACATCAAGTCGCGGAAGCAACTGGATGACGGCTCTTTCAAGGTGTCTTACCTCGCCTACAACAAACCGCTCGCCAACATGGAAGGCTACATGCCGCACATCTTCCATGGTGTGCTCATTGTCAAGAAGTACGTTGACGAAGACGGCAACACCCAAAGCAAGGTTGTTGGAAGTGCAGAAAGCATTGATAAGGCGGTAGTGAAAGCGGACGCCATGCAGAAGGAAGACGGCGGGGAATACATCATCGCTCCGAAAGAGTTTTCCTCCGAAGGCGAGGTAGAGAACCCGCTCCTCTTGGGCGACATGGACTACTTCAAGCTCATGGAGAACCTTAGAAAAGGTGCATCCCTCACTCTTGATGAAGCCCGCGAAATGACGCACGCTACCATGAAGGGGCGGCACGTTTACTACGGCGCGAAGAAACACCGCAAAGGCGCAGAAGGCTTTGAAAAGAACGCAATATGGGTTATTCAGCATCACATCGATTCTTCCTCGCGGTATGTTGCCCTTGACCCGTTCAAGCAGAAGGCTATCAACTTCTTTGAACGTGCCTTTGGTGATTACGACAAGGACTGGACGGGAGAAGCTGCCTTCTGCAAGGGATATATCGATTCTGTTCTCGGAAAGCCAAGCAGACTTGAAACCCTTGCCAACGACTTCCTCCACCTGTTCCCGTGGTTCAAGAACGAAGCAAGACCGGCAAGACGTATGGCGGGCAACCTCACCGGACTGACAGGCGTTTTGAAACTCGGCGCATCCGTAGCGTCCGGCTTCGTCAATACATTGCAGCTCTTCAACTGCGTGGGCTATGTCGGCGCAAGAAAGACTGCGGTAGGGCTGAAACGTGCGCTCCATCCGAATGCAACAGACAAGAAAATACTTGTCGCATCCGGCGTATCCGAAGAATCGGGGCTTGCACTTGATAGCATCGGACATATTAAAGCAGAAGGGACGGCGCTTTCTAAGGCGGGTAACGTGGTGAACCGCGTGAATGATTTCCTCATGAAACCGTTCACCTTTGCCGAAAAGACCATAAGAAAAGCTACTATCCTCGCGGCATACTACAAGGCAATCGGAGACGGACTTTCTAAGGGAGAGGCTATCCAGTACGCAAGAGACATCAATCGTAAGGTAAACTTCGACTACTCCGTAGCTGACGCACCCCGTATCTTCCGCGCGCTTCAAGGTACTGTTATCGGTGACATGGCTCTCCAATTCCAGAAGTACGGTGTGAAAGAGATGGAAGTTATTTCCGATTTCCTCCCGTTCCTCGGCAGCGCCACAACGAAGCAGAAACTTGAGTTCTTCATCCCATACCTTCTGGTATCCGGTATCTGGAACGCCTTCCCGTTCGAGGATGCCCTTCTCTCCCTGCTGAAACTCCTCGGATTTGGCGACCCAGAGAAAGAAGCAAAGCGCGCCATGATGGAATGGGCAGGGAATAACCCCGACAGAAAAGCTCTTGTGAATGTAGCTAACTACGGCGCAGGCTCGCTTGCCGGTGTAGATATTTCCCAACGTGTCGGACTGAAAGGCGCGGTGCCGGAAACATCTAACATCATGACTGGCGGTCCCCTCGGATCTACCACGGTTCAGCTTGCAAAGGCGGTACTCAATGGCGATACCAACGGCGCAATGAAGGCGATTTCCCCGGCGGCAGGCAACATCTACGGCGCAGTAGCCGGATATAACACCGATAGCAAGGGCAGAAAGACGGTAGACTACGATACGTGGGATAGAATCGCCCGCGGGCTTGGGTTCAGAACCGTCAAAGAAGCTAACGCTACCGACGCACAGGGTATTATCTACAACTACAAGGAACAGAAGAAGGACGAGCGGGCTAAAGCTAAATCCGAATACCTGAAAGATCCATCGAGCAGTAACCGCCAGAAGCTCAAGGAAATGGGCTATTCCGCAAAGGAAATCAAAGCCCTGAAAGACGACAAACAGTCTACCAGAGTGGAACGCTCACAGGCAGGACTTTCCAAAGAGGATAAGAAAAAGCTCAAGCCGGTATTCGATTATGTTCAGTAGCACATGAATATGTCGTGCAGGGAATAATTTCAGAGGGGCGGTATTCGTATCGCCCCTCATTTTTTATTATCGGAGGTAGAAATGTGGACAAGATTAAAGCGTATTTGCGATGCCATTACTCTATCGTTGTTTGCATTGGCGTTGTGCTCATGTGCGCCCTCTACATCTTATGCAGAGGGGACTACGGAGTACATCACAATGACGAGCCAGGAATGGAGCGACTTCAAGAAGGACTGGAACGAGCAGATGATGGAGTGTCAGACGCTCAAAGCCAACTTGACAATGCTCAAAGCAAACTCGACGGAGCAGGAACAACTGCTTCTGACATTGCAAACGGACTGTCAGACCTTAGAGACAAAACTCAGCGAGACAAAACTCTCATTGACGAAAGCACAAAGCTCATTGAAGCAAGCGAAGCAAGAGATAGAGACATGCAAGAAAGATTCCGAAGTATTGAAGAAAGAAATCGAAACCTACAAACACAAGGTGAGAGTGGCGAAAAGGCAACGTGACGGCATCGCGATAGCCGCCATTGCCGTGTTGCTTGCTGCGCGCTAAGCACATGAATTATAATAATGGTGTAGGGGAGAGTCCTTTGTCTGTCTCACACTGATTTTCATTCTCTCCCCTCACTCCTTTCTGAACCATCATTGCCCCGAATAAAAATGATGGCCACGACCAACGCAGACCCCTCACTGGGAGCAGAGGCAAAATGACTCCCACCATTGCTTCGTCTCGGCATACGGAGCATAGCGGATCGTTACGATTCATCATACGAGACCTCCTTAAATCTTGTACCTCACCGGGAGCAGAGGTAAACTGACTCCCACCATAGAAGGGGTTAGCACAGTGGAAAGTGCAGCGGACTTTGACTTCGCTTACGATGGTTCGATTCCATCACCCCTTGCCACCATTTCCTTGATTTCACGAAAATGGTTTACAATCTCTCTAGGTGCGAGATTAAATGACACCCACCAAGGTCCTGCACACTGTATACGGGGAGTGCAGGCGTTTCCCGATACGAAGTAGGGACGGTACTTGCATACGGGCGTTGCTTGCCAACAGGTGTTTAAAACATCCGGGCAACAGGAAGGTAAGCGGATTCTTAGGATTGCTTGACGTTATTGAAAGCGATCTAGGCGGGCAACCGCCGCATGTGGGACAGATGGGGGAAATACCCGTTTATCCCTTTCGCGAAATGAACCGTCTGGGTTGGCGAATGCCAGTAAGCTCTTGGAAAAGCGAGAAATCCTTTGTCGGTTCACGGGATGCCATCCCTCCCGAAACCAAATGGCAGGTGGTTACTACTTATAGCAACAGTGATTAAAAATTGTTTCCCACTAGAGCGGAAAGTCACCGCGCGTTTGCGGATGCGCGGGCATTGTGGAAGTATCCAAGGCGAAAGTCTTGAAACTTCCTTGCCTATGTGCGGGCGGGGTTCTTTCCATTCCTGTCTTTCCCCGCCCCTCTCTTTCTGGTCGAGTAGTTCAATGGTTAGAACGGGCGCCTTATAAGCGCTTGACGATAGTTCAACTCTATCCTTGACCACCAGCGGCTTGTTTTGAGAGACTGCCGTCAATCAGGACTGAACGCCGCATTACAACCTAACGCGCTTCACGGGAAATAAGCGAATATCTGGTGCCAAACAACATATTTCTTATTTTTATTTATATACATATATTTGATGATTTTCTAGGCTTTATTTTTGCAGCGCGTCGAGCTGTAAATTAGACAATTACCGAAAATCTCCCCGTGAAGTGCCAACAACAACGCCCGTCTCAATACCTATCATCGTCCCGTGATAGTGCGAGACGGGCTTTTATAGTCTCACGAGCACATAGAAATAGGACGGCGTCAGGTGTATGGTGTTCGTGGATGTATCACTAGATACCACCAAATGAAGGTTATACGAACACTCCGCTTTAACAGGGTTCTGCAAAGCGGGGTATTCGTTTGCATAGTTATATCTGATTTCAAGCGTATCACCACGCACGATTACCATGCGGACGAGCGTAGAGAGAAGTATTCTCCTATACTTGTCCGCTTTTTTAGCGTCCCTGCAAATAGACTTGAAGAAGAAGCGTATCTTGTCTACCGTAAGTTCGCTCGACTTCTTGGAGATTTCCTGCTTTGCAAGCTCGCACTCCAAATCACGCAGCGTTTCCTCATTGTCGTGCAGTGTCTTTGCTATAGCGTCTGATATGATGCCGCTCTCCACCGCCTTCACGCAGTTATCAATCTTCTTCTTTGTGTCGGCGATGCGCTTCTTCGTTGCTGCAATAGCAGCGTTCACGTCCGTGTGCGTCTGAACCTCTACCGCCTGCTTTGCGATAGCATCCACCGCCGCGTCATTCTCCAGCAGCCTTGTTGTTATATCACACACCGTAGAATCGATTATATCCGCCCGTATTTGCGTCCTTCCGCAGGTACGGGTATTTTTACGTCGATGGCTCGGGCAAGCGTAGTAGTAGTAAATTTCGCCGTTTCTGGACGTACCACTAGTTCCTACCATGCGCTCGCCACACTCTCCGCAGAACAACTTCCCGGATAACATATACCTCTCACTTGCTTTAACACGGTTCACACGCCTTGCGTTCATAATTTTCTGCACCTCATTGAAATCACTTTCAGAAACAATCGCAGGAATGGCACTGGGGCTTTCTATCCCACGCCACGAAAACTTCCCTAGGTAATGTCGGTTCTTTAAGATGACGTAGATGTTAGACATGCGGAACGGCTTGCCGCGTGCGTTGCGATACCCGCGCCGGTTAAGCTCCCGCGCGATGGTGGTTGTTCCGAACCCTTCTAGCGTCATTGAGAACACGAGCTTCACGATAGGTACTTTCTCTTCGTCCAGTACCAGGTGCTTGTCTGCATCCAGTTTGTAGCCAAGGGGAACGGTGCCGCCCGCCCACTTGCCCTCTAAGATGTTCTCCGTCTGACCACGGATAACGTTCTCCGAAAGCTCAGCAGAATAATATTCTGCCATGCCCTCGATGACGGATTCAAGAAGTATCCCCGATGGATCATCTGCGATATTCTCCATTGCTGATACTACCTTTACCCCATGCTTCTTGAGTTTGTGCTTATAGGACGCACTGTCATACCGATTGCGGGCGAAACGGTTCAGCTTATAGACGATAACAGTCTCAAATGCGCGCGATGCAGCTTCTTTTATCATAAGCTGAAACTCCGGTCGCTTATCCGTGCGTCCTGTCAATGCCCTGTCAGAATATACCTTTAGGACCCGCATGTCATTTCTTCTGGCGAAGTCCTCGCACACACGAATCTGCCCCTCGATGGATTCCTCTCGCTGCCGATCTGACGAATACCTAGCATAGATTACTGCGTTTTTCACTGTGTATCACCTCACTAAAAAACGCCGCACCTCGGCGGCGTAGTTTAGATTTAACTCAATTTTTCGGCATTAAAACCACCGATTCGTAACATTTTGTGCCGAAATCGCAATTTTATTGTAGAAAAATGCACATAGAAGAGAATCCCCTAATTTATCTTCTTCTGCCAACCTCTTCAATATACGACAGGATAAGTAACACAATCATGGCTTCTCCGCAATACTGTAGCGTATATGTATGCCCCCAGGACGCCAAATGAAGCGCATGATCTCTTCCTACCTTGTAAATGCCCCAAAAATTGTAGAACGGTTGGACGTATACCGCCAAAGCGAGATAGCCGGTGGGGATAATCAAGTCTTTTACCCCAATGGCAAAAAGTCTAACGGCAAATAGCACGCAATATAGAAAGACAATAAACCGCATAAATGAAAGCGTCCCTAGGGAACCGTCCGATGGCAGATAAAATAGGCAAAAAGGAATAATCAATACCCCTATTTTTGCCATCAACGTATATCGAATATATTTGAAAAAACCAATTAAACTCATGAAGCCGCCCCCTCTTAAAGTATAGTGCGCTATGTAACGCCTGCCGGCTCAGAAAGCCCGCCACGAATGACGGACTTCCTTCTGAAACTAACGCCTATTCTGTTTTACCATACGTGTCTGCTTTCAACTACTTTACCCATGATGCGAATCGGCAGCTGCTCAATCTGCTTGTTAGAATAAAAATGCGGCTCATATACATCCTGATTAAATCCAATCAGCATAATTCCATCAGATTGCTTCTTCACCTGTTTCACGGTAGCTTCATCACCATTGACTAAAACAATAGCAATATCTCCGCTTTCTACATCTTCCTGCTTGTGGATAATAAGCAGGTCGCCTTCCTGTATTCGCGGCTCCATAGAGTGACCGATTACTTTTAAGGCAAACATCACCCCTTTTGAGTCGTCCTCGTTAATTTCTACCATACCTTCTATGTTCTCCTGTGCGAAAATTGGCGTTCCGGCAACGACACGTCCGACGACAGGGATCTTGACAGTCTTTTTGTCGGAAATATCATAGCCTAAAAACGCCAGTGGTGAAATATGTAAGGCGTCAGCAACTTTCACTATGTTAGTTCTTTTCATGTTATCAGTTTCTCCAGCTTCCCAACGAGAAACCGCACTTTCGGATGCGCCAGCCTTTTGCCCCAACTGTTTCATTGTCAATCCTAATTCAAGCCGTCGCTCTTTTATGAGTTTAGCAATTTCCATGAACCTCTTCCTTTCTGTATCAACGCAGTACTTTCTATAAGCATTATATATTCAAATATGATTATACGCAAGTAAAACTTGCTTATAATCAATAAAAACTTGACCACAGACATTGACTTGAGTGCGCTCAAGTGATATAATCGTTTCAGAAATCACAGAAAGGCGGTGAACGACAATAAACAGAAAGATTCTTTACTCCTACATCAGGAGAAACGGAATGACAATCGCCGAGTTTTCTACTGCGCTTGGAATCAATAACTCCACGTTTTATAAGAAGAGCAGGGAGTTAGGCACTAGCTTTACCGCATTGGAGATAAAGCGAATGATTTCGTTACTGGGCATAAAGAAATCCGACGTTATGCCAATTTTTTTTGACGAACTAACTTGAGTGTATTCAAGCTCAGAAGGGGGCAGACAATGGAAACCTTAATCAGATTCATTGCTGAATACGTCCGCGAGCATGAAGCGGAGTATGAAGCATGGAAGAAGGAGCAGGAAGAGGGCAAGGAAGAATGAAAGCCCTCACTGCGTTGGTTGTAGCGGCGGTTCTTGGTACGGGGGCGTACCTGAACCAGCCGACAACGGAAATCATCACCTACCAGAAAGAAGTCGCAGAAGGGGATACCCTCTGGGACATCTGCCGTGAAATCGGCAAAGACGAAGTCGATGTAAGACTTCTCGTATGGCAGGCGATGCAGGATAACAACATCACTGACTGCGGGAAGCTGCAGCCGGGAACATTGATTACCGTGAACGTAGAACGCGCACGGCGGTAAGAAAGGAGGCGGAAGAAGTGATAACTCTTAGGCTTACGGAAGAAGAATATAAGGCATTGAAGATCAACGTGCCAATTAGGAAGTTTGCTAAGCTCCTAGCTGAGCGCGGCGAGACGGTAAACAGTCT
>ERZ1024475.22-NODE-22-length-11094-cov-6.808588_pt1 | contig 11094 bp, 20 predicted proteins | sample MGYA00520801_ERZ1024475 | MGnify/ENA primary metagenome ERZ1024475 (study PRJEB33242, sample SAMEA3444311) | Homo sapiens | biome: Host associated; feature: Gastrointestinal tract; material: Stool | place: Uganda | collected 2011-01-01 ...
AGAAATGTGTACAGAGAGCCAGCGGAAGAACGTTTACCCGCTGGCTTTTCTTTTTGCACGAATTGTGGTATAATATTTACAGACAATTCGCCTAATGAATTGTTGGTGTGTTCGGTGCTAAGACTTCCCGCTGATATAAGCGCACATACTTGTGAAGTTTAGTCTCCCGCCCGCCTACTTACAGTGCGCACCATGCGGGAGACGCTTTTATATGGTGACGCTTATGTATAACGCAAAAGAAGAACGAGTGGCGAGAATCGCGAAATATTACACCACATTTCACCTGTTTGGCGATTGGTATCTTGTTCGGCGTTGGCCTAGACACTGCCATAGTTGGAAGCGGTTTATTCCGTTTTATATTCTTATGCACTTAGGAGACCCAGATTGAAAGGCTCCGGCCTTTGTAGAGAGCGGCATTGCCTGTGGGCGGTTCCGCTCTTGATTTTACAAAAAAACAAAATCCCCTGCTTTGTCGAAGCCCTGCGTGCCACGCGGGGTAATTTGTAGGCAAAGTGGGGGATTTTTGTTTTATATGCGATAGTTTTGTCGAAACACTTGCCTTGCAAGCCAAATCGTGATATTTTAGTTTTGCTTCCAATGTGAAGCCCTTAACAATTAAGCGCTCATGCGGTTTTTTCCGTGTGGGCGCTTTTCTTTTTTGTCCTTCGTTGTGCGTTCGTTGTCTTTCGCTTTTTGCTGATGCAGTACACTGGATGCAATAGGAGGGATGTTTTATGAGCTATTATCCGACACCCGGAACGACTTACATTCCGCAGCAGCCTGTCAATCCTTACGGCGGCATGGGCACGGTGGGTCTTACCACTCCCCTGCCCAACACGCAGATGCAACAGGCACAGCCGCAGCGTCCGCAGCCGATGAATGGGCAGCAGCCCGTTCAGCAGTCGGCACAAGACGGCGGTTGGCTGCTTGGCAGACCTGTTTCCAGCAGGGAAGAGTTTTTGGCAATACCGTCAGACCTGTACGGCAGACCGACCTACTGCCCGGACTTGCGCAGCGGGGTCATCTACTGTAAGCGGCTCAACCCGGATACCTGTGAATCCTATGTGCAGGAGTTTTACAGCCCGGAAGCATGGCGGCAGATGCAAGCGCAACAGGCACAGCAGACCGCTGCACCGACACAGCAGTATGTGCCTATTGAGCAGTACAACGCCCTTGTCCACCGGCTGGATGAACTGGAAAAGTGGCAAAAAAGCTTTTCTAAGCCCGCTGCCACCGCGAAGAAAGGAGAATAAAAATGCCCTCTCCGTTTGATATGATTACCCACAGCCCCATCATGCAGCTGGCAAATCTGGCTCGTGCCGGGCAAAACCCGATGGGGCTCATCCAGCAGTTGGGTGGACAAAGCGCACCCATCATGCAGGGGTTGAATCTGATTCAGGGCAAAAACGAAGCGCAGCTCCGAACAATGGCGCAAAACCTCGCCAAAGAGCGCGGCATCGACCTGAACCAGCTGGCAAGCGTCCTGAACCTGACGCTGCCCCGATAACGCATCCCTCTAAGCGAAACGCTTCTCAGTCTTGCGGACTTGATAAAAACCGCTTTTATCTGGCTTCGCCCATCGCATACGGCGGTGGGATGGCATAACGCAAAACTGAAAGGAGTTTTGTTATGGACGATTTTGCAACTGGCTATCTGGCTGGGCAGGACGGCGGCAATAACAACGGCGGATTCTTCGGCAACGAAGGTCTGTGGGCGGTTATCATCCTCGCTATCATCTTCGGCTGGGGTACGAACGGCTATGGCCGGAACGGCGGCGACAACGGCATGAACAGCTACATCCCCTATTTGGTCGGCACTGGCGCAACCGGGCAGGGCGGTAACGACACTCGTGCGGCTCTGTCTGAGGGCTTTTACCAGCAGGACACCTCCCGCTCTCTGGCTGGCATCCAGAGCGGTATCTGCTCTCTGGGCTATGACCAGCTGGCACAGATGAACGGCATCAATGCCAACATCGCAAGCGGCTTTGCTGGCGTGAATAGCGCCATCTGTCAACTTGGCTATCAGAACGCACAGCTCGTGAACGGTCTGGAGCGCAGCGTGTCCAACGGCGACAACGCCATCAACCTTGCTATCATGCAGGAAGGCAACGCACGGCAGGCCGGTCAGACCGCACTTGCCACGCAGCTTGCTTCTTGCTGCTGCGAGAACAAGCAGCTGATCGGCGACCTCAAGTACACCATCGCAACGGAGGACTGCGCTACCCGGCAGGCTATCGCAGACAACGCCCGCGCCATCGTGGACAACTGCAACGCCAACTTCCGCAGCATGATGGACTACTTCACGCAGGATAAGATTGCCACCCTGACCGCCGAGAACCAGAGCCTGAAGTTCGCCGCTTCTCAGGATCGTCAGAATGCGCTTCTGACCACTGCGATGAGCGCCCAGACCGATACCATCCTGAACCGTGTGAATCCTCGCCCGATTCCCGCATATCAGGTGGCGAACCCTAACGCTGGCGTGAACTGCTGCGGCTGCTACTAACCCACACACTCCCCGATAACACCGGGTGAACCATCGGGGCAGGGGGATTCACCTCTGCCCCTGATTTTTTAGGAGGAAAACATTATGGCTTGCAAAACAAGCTGCCGGCTGTGCCCGCACCTCGTGCTGAGCCAGTCCGTTACGTTTGCCAACGATACGTTGACCATCAACATCCCCGCTGGTTCTTACGCAGCGGGAGAGAAGTATTGTCTGGTCATTGCTCAGGCTTTGCCGGATACAGCCACCATCAACGCCCCTGTGGTCATCACCATTGGCGCAGGCACTACCGCATATCCCCTGACCGACTGCAACTGTGCTCAGGCAACCGCTGAGAGCATCCACACCCGCACCCGCTATGCTACCCGCGTGGCAACATCTGCCACCGGCACAGGCACGTTTAAGTATCTTGGCTGCTTCTGCCGCTCTCACGCCGGTGCGCCCGCGTCCATTTCTTGAGGAGGTGTAGATTATGGGCAAGACTAATTTTCGCCGCATGATGATGCTTCGTTATCACGACAAAGACCGTGAGCCGGAACGTGACCGCCTTGAAGAAGAGCGTGACCGTAGGGAGCGTGAACTGGAACGCCGTCTGCGTAAGTTGGAGGGCGGCAACGACCGCTATCCCTACTATCCGCAGGAGGAGAACCGCTACATCGACCCCTACCCTGCTCCCCGCTACCCTGACGTAGAGTATGGGCGCAGGATGCCGCAAATCGGCTTCTCGCAGAACGGTGACTGGGACAAGCGGTCTGGACAGTATGAGCGTGGCGGCGCAGACAGCCGCTCCATCAAAATGCCTCGCCAGCACCTTACCCACGATGAAGCAGAGGAATGGTGCGACAACATGGTGAACGCTGACGGCACGAAAGGCTGTCACTGGACGCTGGAACAGACGCAGGACGTTGCCAAGCAGCGCAACATCAACTGTGACCCGAATGATTTCTGGGCGGTCATGAACATGATGTACTCGGATTATTGTCAGGTCGCAAAGCGCCAGTCCGTTGACACTCCGGGCTTTTACGCTGACATGGCAAAGGCGTTCCTTGAGGACACGGACGCCGTAGACGGCAAGGCATATCTCTACTGGGATTGCATTGCTGATAAATAAAGCAGAACCCCTGTTTAGCCTTGATTGGTTGCACAGGGGTTTTGCTATTGAAAAAGCTAGGCGGGATGACGATTCCCGCATCTCCTAACGATGGGCGATAGCTGCCTGTTCTATCCTCTATCTTTATCTCCGATTTTCTGCATGGTACTTTTGAGGTTTGGCGCTTCCGCTTCTGGCATTTTACGTTTGATGCCAATAATCGCTTGCGTGATTCCGGCTTTATTTAACTGATTTACAGACTTGCGGAACACAAAATCAATGTTCACGTTTTCCTTGATTGTTCCGTCATCCTCAAGATAGCAATTCGCAATCCACACGTTTTGATTGCTACCGTTGATTTTGAAACGTTTTGCTTTGTAGCAGCCGTAGTCCTCTCTTACAATCAGCTCAACAGGAATGCCCTTGTAATATTGTATGTCGGTATTATACTTTTCCTCAAGTTTTGCCTTTCTCTTGGCTACCTCTGCATCAATTTTGGCTTGCTCCTCTTTGCTTCTGCGCTTGTGCGGTTTGTATGTGCGCATTTTTCTCCTCTCCCATAAATTATTCTTCTTTGATATGCATTAGAATATACAATGGTATGAATCTTTTCCAACTATGGCAGTGTCTAGGCCATCGCCGAACAAAATACCAATCGCCAAACAGATGAAAGGTTGTGTAGTATTCAGCAATCCTTGCGACCCGCTCTTGCTTTGTCATATTAATTCCTCGTTATATCTGTATAGTACAACTCCATATCTGCCTTGTACCTGTCAAGTTGCCTTTTGCTATCCACAAGCGTGTTAAAGCTAAATCCCGCCGCAAAAGATACGGCAATAGCCATAATTAAATGCGCCAAAACCCATTTACCAACAAAGATAAAAGGAATCTGTACCGCTACAGCAAAGACATCGAACAAAAGAACGTAAATGCCATGCTTGACCATTTTCTGCAAACGACTAATACTTCCTTCGTAAAATTCTTTCGACCTCATCATACGTCAATCCTCCATACAACTTATCTGCTTATCTGTCAAGCAACTCTTTGATATACAGCGTTTCAAATTTTGTTAGATGAGGATACTCGTTTCGAGCCATCTTTTCTGCCTGTTCTTCAACGCCAAGAATACTTTCAAAATCGTCATTTACACTAATGGTGTAGCACATACACTCGTGGTCATGCTTTCTGTTCCAACCTTCCAAAAGAACAACAAACTTTTTCATACGTCAATCCTCCAAAAAATCCTCCTGATTCAGAACTTGATTTACAATTCGTTCTGTACATTCTTTTATGACAGTAGAAGCTGGAACGAAATCTTCATAATTCACGTTTTCGTACTGCGCTCCTGCATATTCAAAGAACTTCCTCGAAAGTGTTTCTGCATCCGCACGGCACAACGGCTTTAATTCGTATTGCAACGGAAATCTTCTCGCTAAGGCTTGGTCGAGCCTACCAAATCGGTTTGTCGTTCCGATTATAATGACGTTGCTCGGCAGTCTGTCCATCTCTTGCATGATTGCAATAACAACACGGTTCATTTCTCCAACGTCATCTTTCTGCCCACGAGCCATGCCGACTGCATCTATTTCATCAAAGCAAAGAACGCAAGGCGTGGTTCTTACATAGTCAAAAATTCTTGCAAGGTTAGACTGCGTTTGCCCTAAGTGCGAATCGACCAAACTTGAAAACTGAATCCGTAAGAATGGAAGTTTTGCCTTGTGTGCAATATACCTAGCCAGCATGGTTTTGCCACATCCACTCTGTCCGTAAAGCATCAATGCTGGCAAATAAGGAATACCCATTTCATTCAATTTTTCAGATGCTCGATAAATAGCAACGGTCTTTTGCGTGATGCTTTTTTCTTCGTCCCTAAGAAGGAATCTCGCTTCTGGAAATTCCGCTGTATCTTCCGCAATCAAAAGATGTTGTAAGTTATATGGCAATTCGATAAATTCTCTCTTGCTTTCTAACTTGCGAAACATATTTTCTTTGAACTGCTCATCTTTTTTGGATGATATGGAGTTCAAAATAATTTTAACGGCTTTTTGTGCATTTTGTATATCGCCATCGCAAACAAATCGAATAAGTCGCCGTTCACTATCATTCATCTAAAAAATCCTCCAATTCAATCTTCCCCTCTGCCGCTGCAACCGCCAGAGCGTACACGAACTGCCCAATCGTCATGCCGTGACGCCTTGCTTCACGGTTGATGTACTTGCGTTCCTCCTCGCTCATAAGGATGGTAATGCGCTTTGATCGCTTTCCATCGCCACTTGCAACGCCCTGATGTGATACCGGCATCGGGATTTTTTTCTTTGTTAGACCAGCTTCTACCAGTGCGCCGGACACATCGCCTTGTTCGATAAGACGCTGAACTTCCCTCGCCTGTTTCAGCTTCTTCGGCTTGCTTTCGCTGACTATGGCATTGTTCGGCTGTGCTTTACTGCCTTTGGCTTGCTTCGGCTTAATATCGCTTAACTGTGCTTCATTAGGCTGTGCATGGCTGTCTGTGGCATCACTAGGCTTAATCTGCTTATGTTCGGCTATGTTCGGCTTTGTTTGGCTTGCTTCTTCTTTCTTTGGCTCACTTCGGCTTAATGGCTGTTCCGAAAAAACAGGCTGGAAATCGAACCCGCCAAGCAAGCCTGTGGATTTTTTGCTGGTTGATTTCATTCTTCTTCCTCCGTTTTGACGTGTAAGCCTAAGTTTTTTTCATCCCTAAGCACTTTATGGCGGTATGTTTCAAATTCTTCGATGCCTGTTCCTCTCATATAATCTCTCCAACGGTTCAAACTGCTTACAAAAGCATCATAGCTTTCCATTTTTATCCTCCTCTACAATTTTCTGCGCCAACTCTTTAAAGTCCTCTGCACTGGTACTCTTTGCTGTGTCACCGCTGAACAAGCTATGCCGCTCTGCCTGCGCCTTGCGAACGCCCATAGACGGTCTAATCTTCACATCCAACAGGGTTGTCCCCATGCTCTGCGCAATCACAGGAAGCTGCTCTACAACCTCTTTAGACAGGTTCTCACGGCTCTTGTACTGGTTCAGAAGCAGACCTTCAATCTTCAAGGCCGGGTTGAAGTATCTGCGAACATCGCCAATGGTCTGCGAAAGCTGGCTCAGACCAGCCAGTGCGTAACGGTCTGCTGTGATGGGAACGATGATGCTGTTGGCGGCGATCAGTGCGTTCACAAGCGCAAGCCCAAGCTGCGGGGGAGTGTCCAGCACGATATAATCGTACTGCTCGGACACGCTCTCAAGGGCTTCTCGCAGCCGGAAGTTCTTGCCCATGTCCCGGACAAGCTGCTCGTCAATGTCCTTCAATGCGTTGTCGGACGGCAGGATGTCACCCGCTTCACAGTGCTGGATACCCTCTTCTACCGTTCCTTGCCGGGTCATCACATCGAACAAGGTGCAAACATCCTCTGTCTGTGCGCCGTAGGTGTCCGTTGCGTTGCACTGGGCATCGCAGTCCACCAGCAAGACCTTCTTGCCAAGCAGCTGCAATGCACCAGCCAGACAGGTGCTTGTGGTGGTCTTTCCTGTGCCGCCCTTCTGGTTGGCAATAGCTATGATTTTTGCCATTTTATCACTCTTTCTTTATTTTTTCGGTTCGTTAGGAAGCGGCATCCAATGAGTTACATCTTTTAGAACTTCTCTATTTCCCCATTCATCGAGAGAATCTGTTTTCCATTGCCTTTTTCCGAATCTGTCTTCGGTTAAATACCCAACATCGACGTACCCCTCCGTAAAAACAATTACGTTTTTCAATTCTTCTGGCAACTGATTCTTTACACTTATCCAAGCTGGATAGCTGTCTGGCACACCAAAGCTATCTGCGTCAATAGAATCAAGACAAGTCCCGATACCGCAAAGATATTCGCTGTCATTCGGACGGTGAAGTGCTTCCACTTCGTTGTAGTGGTTTTGTAGATAATCACTTAACTTGTCTGCATCGATCAGTCTCATACTTTCTCCTTTCTGCGTAATGTGCCACATCTGACTACTTTTGCAATGCTTCAATCTCATAGAAAGCCGGAAGATACTCTTCAATCGCACCGTCTTTCTTCAAGCTGCCAATCAGATACCGCTTCGGATGGTCAGGCCAAGGGTCGCGGTTGATTGAAAGAATATCCGCACACGCAGCCTTTACGATGTCATAGACCGCGTCTCTCCGCTTTGGCAGCTTGATAGACGGGTGCTCTTCCATCATCTTTACTTCGACAACCTTTGCAACCTCGATGCACTCTTGAACGGATAGAGCATCGCAAACAGACCAGTCGTACCCTTCATATCCGCTTGTGCGGGGCTTTCTGGCGGCTTTTTTGCTTTCCGGCTTGGAATTAACCGTCTCACAATCAACTTCGCTAGAATCTGCATCTATGACGGGCTGCTTGGATTTGTACCCAAATCGAAACTCAACCGCTACTACCTTTCGCCCTGTGCAAATCTTCTCAAAGTCAACAGCAATGTCCGAAACGTTGCTGATCTCTTCCACTGCTGGTTCAAGAACTCTGCGGCGTAAAGCCCGGAAGTCGTCATAACTCGCATCGTTTGCTCCCAAGTGGTCACGCAGTTGCTTCAAGCCAATCTTATTCGATGTCATAGAACGATTCATCCAATCTCGAATCATGCTGTACATCAGGATAGATGCTTGCTGCTTCATCCCAATCGTATAGCGCAAACGGTATTTGACATAACCGCTTCTTGCAATATCAAAGAACACTGGCCGCAAGTCTGGGTTGCAGTTGATTGAAACGTCATAAGACAAGGACTCCCGATTGAACTTGACCTCTGCCTTTGTAAACAGTGGGTACATCACATATTCCGTTCCATCTGCGTTTAGCGGCACTGAAACCACGTTGCCCAAGAAGTGCTTGACCTGCGACTTCAAGTTCTTTGAATTAAGCTTCAAATCCAGTAGCTTGCAATATTCAGCCAGCGTAAACGATACATTAGAGCTTTCCGGGTCTCTCGGATTGATACGGCTAAGATAGACTTCCAACAAACGAAGCTCGCCTGCTGTGTAGTCCGTAAACTTCGCCCAAACCAATGCCTTGCTCTTTTCGACAAGGTTGTTTCCTGTCAATTCTGGCATTGCATCACCTCATTTCTTCTACCCTATTATACCACTGTATCGTGTACACGTCAATGATTCTGTACACAATTATTTTTCAACAATCGACTTCCACATTCTGTACACGATACTCCACTTTTTGTACACGATACCCTCCACTTCTTGTACACGTTCCTCCACTTTATGTACACAATGCTCCATTTTTTGTACACGTTCTTACTATATATATAAACAAGAGATAAACAAGAGATAAATAATCATCATCAAATAGTGACGACGATACATTTTCAACAATTTCTTCTCTTCAATGGGCAGATTGTGGAAAACGACAACTTATTTTGCTGAATAAGAACATCCATCAAGCCCGATAACCTACCTGACCGTTCTATCGTGTACAGGAAATGGAGCATAATCACACCAATGGGGGACGAATTGACAAATCACGCTTTGATGAACGAAAATTTCACGCAAACTCGTTAATTGCATCTGCAAAAATCTGCCATTTACGAGCCTATGGGGGACAAAATGACGACCCGAAACCATATCTATAATAGGTCTATTGTGTACAAAAAGTGGAGCGCGTCCCCCTGTACAATACAAAAACTGCGCTGTTTCGACAATCACCGCAAAATATTTTCTTCATTGATGGTATAGGCATCGTTCTGCTTCATGGCCGAAGCTTCCCCGCAATCCTGCGCCTGATACAAAATCTGCATATTGGGCTGTGTTCCGTCTGGGTCTGGGTCGGTTTTGGTAGCCTGTGCCATCTCATAATGCCCTGTGATGGAACGACAGATGGACACACGGTCACGCAGGGTCGTGTGAAGATTAGCTACCACTTCGCACAGCACGGCAAGGTAGTCTGAGCCATGATTGCCGTAGATTAAGTAGAACAACAGGTCAATTTCCTCAGCGTTGGTCTCCTCGATGTGCTTTATCAGCGCGTCTCTCTTGTTTTCGGTACCGCTATCCTCTGCCAGGCTTTCCAGCAAGCCAGGGTGCAAGCAAGCGTCTATGTACCGTTTGACCGCAACGCCGCAGCACACAAACCACTTGATAATCGTTGGAGCATCCGGGGTCATTGTCCCTTGCTCATAGCGATAGATAGATGTCCGACCTATGCCCATCCTGTCCGCAAGCTTCTGCTGGCTAAGGCCTGATTCTGCCCTTGCCATCTCTAGCGCTTTTGCCACTCGTAACCTATAATCATCCATAAATACCCCTCTTTCGACAAAATAACACAAAAGCAAAGAAATATAACCCGATATATTGCTCATAATGTGAAACAATAAATGGAAAAAATCGCCGTTCCATTGAAACAGCGATATGTGATATAACTGTGTTGTCAAAAAATTCCAAAGAGAAAGGAAATGCAAAATGAAAGAAACTGTAATCTGGAACCACGAACGTATGCAGCTCATTGATGGAATGCCCGCCAGCGTTCCCGATGGCCAACCGCACACACCTGAACCATGGGAGGAAAACGAATGAACCGAATCGTAGACACTCTGATTATCCCATACGCTCGCAGACGGACGCTGGAGCTTGTCATGAGCCTTTCCGGGTATGAAGCCGATAAAGATGCTTACCTCGAAGCAAAAGGCATCCTAGACCGCGCCGTAGCCGCCTTAGACGATGGGCGAGACCCGGCAGACAACATTGAACGCATTGACGGACAGCTTGTAGAGCTGTGAAAGGAAAAGAGATGGACTTTACGAATGGATACTATAAAGCCGAAAATCCTGTTGTCCTTGAAGAGGTGAAAACCTTCCTCCAGTCAATGGAGCGGCGTGGAGCAACGGTTAAAGACTTGGACGATGCCATTGTGCAGCTAAACAATGTTTCGCACAGCATCAGCACAAACGCTCTTGTCAAAGCAGATTTGCTGGACAATCTACCCGAAAATCCCTTTCGCTCCATGCTCAACGAAATGCTACAAAGCAAAGGGTAACTTAAACTTAATTTGGCTCTTAATCATCGTTATTGCGATTTTGGGCTTCCCTGATGCAAAGTAATGGATGTGCAGAAAACATTCGATTTTTACGAAGTTGTTGAAATTGTATTGACTATACAACCGAAAGATGTATAATCATAACAAATGAACATCCGCACTTACCGATCGGGAGGATATGCCACAATGAGCGAACAGGAAAGAGCCAAGATTGACCGATTTATTGCATGGCTGCTGGAACATCCAGAGAAGATTCCAGTAGCAAAAGAAGTGATAACCAACGCATGACAAAACCCCTTGCGCATAAGGCTACCGAAAGCCCGGCGCAAGGGGTTTTGTTTATACCGGGTCAATCTTCACAGACCTTCATCAGTTTTAAGAACCGGCTAGAATCAGAGCTTACGGTTTCAGTTCCGCTGTGGCCATCTTCATACGTCACATAAAACGTGACGCTGGTTTTAGATTTTGCGGATG
>ERZ1024475.23-NODE-23-length-10713-cov-5.827547_pt1 | contig 10713 bp, 5 predicted proteins | sample MGYA00520801_ERZ1024475 | MGnify/ENA primary metagenome ERZ1024475 (study PRJEB33242, sample SAMEA3444311) | Homo sapiens | biome: Host associated; feature: Gastrointestinal tract; material: Stool | place: Uganda | collected 2011-01-01 ...
ACGAACAGATTATTGAGGGTGACAGCACCCATGCACAGGTGAAGTGGACTCCTGTAGTGCTGATGAACGATACCGTCATTCCCGACAGCAAGGTGGCGTGGAAGTTTGTCATCTACGACCCCGAAGGCACTACAGTATACGACGAGCCGATTACCGACAAGGAGCAGTTTGTTGGCATACCACTGGTATTTGAATCCCGAAGTAACAGGCGAACCCTCGGCTGCACTTACCTCTACTGTCAGTACTGTAGAAGCATAGGTAGGGTCACTTGCGCTCACAAGTCCTCCGTTTGTCGCACGGATATTAACCACCGACGCACCCACCGACGCAAGCTTGATGCCCACATTGGTACTTGCCGATACGCTTGTAGAACTCATGCCATTGGCTATGGTGGCAGTCGCCATGATATTAAATGGCGTTGCCTGTGAAGCCACAACCACGTTCTTGATTATCTTCAATCCTGCCCTGCGCTGTGCCGTAGCATCCGCGTCTATAAGCTGGAAATGACCTGTCTCGCCGTTGAAGGTGTTGGTAGAGACACCCTTGTCGTCGAATGTCAGCAGGGTGTTCGCCACACGCCATGCTACGCTGCCCTTGCTTGGGTATATCTCACTGCCCGACTTCTTTGAGCTGAATATCGCCAACTCCACGGTCGGAGGGTTCGTCTCGAAGGATGGCGAAATACCTGTTGCCTTCTTCGTGTTCGGGTCATACGACGTATACTGCTGATAGATGTCTCCGTAGTCGGAAACGAGCATAGCGGAGTATGTTCCGCCCTGCTTGGTGTATTGCACCTCTACAATGTAACTCGCTTTATCCATAGCTTTTTACTCCTTTCCTTTTTTGTTGTCTGTTGTATCTACCGCATCCTCTGTCTCGTCTGTCGGCATGAGGGACATATTCTCGTCGGGTATTACCGATGGTGTTACCGGCACTACAGGTTCTGCGGTCTCCGTATTGTCGGAAGCGTCGCCTGTGGTATCTTCCGTTGTCTCTGTCGCCTTGGTAGAGCTTGCCTCTGCCTCTGCGTCCTTGTCAAGATAGATAGGAGTATAGACAGATGCAGGAGGATTCGCTGTGCCGTTGCGCTCTGCCTTTGCCTCCATAGGTGTGAGCTTTGCACCGCCTACATAGCTGATTCTGTCGTCAAGCGTCAAGCCCGGCACACTGTCGATGTCGGTCATCCAGATGATATAGTTGCCGTCTTTCGTTTTGTTTCTTAATGCGAGGTTCGCAAACAATTTTGCAACCTTCGTTGTCACTTTGATTCGTGGAAATTGTGTCATGATTCTTATTTTTTTAGTTACTGTATACTAATTTACCTTCATCCGTGGCAACATAGCTGTCGCCATCCATGAGCAGCTTCTGCGCCCCCTTGTCTTCAACGCCAAGACCGACCACCATTCCTGCTGAGAACGGTATTTCAGGGTTTATCTCGTTAGATACAACCTTGTCAACGGTCTCGTCAGACTTCCTTACCGTCCAGTAGACGTTGAAGAACTTTCTTACCTCTTCGTCTGTCAGTGTCTTGCCATCCACTTCCACTACGCAGCGAGGATTTATATACTCCTGGTCCGGGTCGGAAGCGTTACTCACACCGAGGATGTAAGCCTTGTAGTCCGGCATCGTGCGCTTTGCTGTCAACTCTGCGTAAGGGTCACGCTCGCCGAAGGTGTCTGAGGATTTCAGTGCTGTCCTTCTCATTGCCTTGCACACGTACATCTCCATGTCGCCGATAAGGTTTCTGTCTATCGTCAATGTGCTGCCCTGCACATCGGTCTCCACACCGTCCACGACAGCTTTCTTCGTGGACAAAGACACCACGTCCACGTCTTCGATATGTGTGCCGTCAATAATCTGTAGGTCGTAGGATGTACCCTGCACGTTCACCTTCCTGTACCACTCGAATTTTGTATTCTTGGCGTTGGTGATGTCTCCGCTACCGTCTGTCAGCAGAGCCTCGAAGGTCACGGTAGATGCCTCCGTGATAGGATTCCACACCGCCACGGTGGGCGATACATGCAATACGGGAACGGTCTCCTCCATGTCATCACAGAGGATGGTCTTCTGTGCGACGTAGTTGTACACCTGTCCCGACTGTGGGTCAACATACCGTCCCTCGAATTGCAGTCGGATGGGATTCTTTACCGAGCTGTTCTTGTTGACAAGCAGCATACCCTTTGTCAAACCGTCGGCAGAGTTGCTTACAATCTCGTAGCCGTTCTTTCCGTTTACGATAGCGTTGCCCTTCACATACTTGTTGGAAGTCTTGTTGTAGACCATCTCATACCAAGAGAAGGTGAAGTTGTCGCTGCTGTTGATATTCACATCCTCGCCGCTGCCGTTCACGTCACGGCTGTTTACGGCACGGCATACCGGGAACAGACATAGCGGACCATCCTCGTAGTCGGGATAGAAGCCGCCTGTTGCACTGTTGTAGACCTGTCTGTCTACCGTGCCTCCATAAGGAATGATGTCCACGCTCACGTCGAGCGGAGTATAGACAATCCCTAATCTTCTTTTTTTTGCGATTCTCATAAAATATATATTTATAATAATTAAATCTCTGTCTCGTCAGATGCCTTCTTTATCGTCTTCTCCTCGCCGCTCTGTGCGTTGACGGTCTTGTCTATGATTGCAACCTCTACCTTAAAGGAGCATGACAGACGCTCCTCGGCGTTCTTGCCCAAATCCTCCCACGTTAGAGGTACGGAAAATCCTGCGCTCGCGTGCGCTACCGCCCAGATATTGTCTTCGTTTGCATTGCCTGTATCTCTCGTCCATACCACATTCTTTGCAAGGATATGGTCTGTCACGTCTTCGTTGTAGAGATAGCCTCTTACCGAAAGAGTTGTAAACACGGGATAGTTGCCGTTGTTGTCCCTCGTACTTATAGCATCCGCATCAAAGGTTTGTTCGGCACCATATATGCGACAGGTAAACTCGGGATTACCTTCAAGGAATGCCCATCCTGTGCTCGCATACTTCGGCTCTTCTGTAGTCTTGTCGGAGATGCACCGCCACTTGCAGCCGTTGCGCCACACATCGTGCACCTCAGTGGCTATCGCCCTGTACGGCTTGTCGCCCTGTGCCGTGGCAAGACTCCACATTCCTCTGTCCACGACATTCTGCTGCACGTTACCTTCGTAGTCAACGTTGATAATGTTCTGCACGGCAAGCCACTTCGCATAGAACGCTCCGTCGCGCTTGTCTGCCTGTGGGAAGTCCTGGAATACGAACGACAGGGCATCGGGCAACTTGCCTATAGCCACTGAATAGTTTGTCTTGTCAATGATTGGCTTCGTCACGTGGTCCAGCCACACAAGAAGACCTGTCTCGGAAGAGATATACCAACAGCTCTGCCGCTTCTCGTCAACAGGATTGCCCCATCTTATCAGTCTTGCCAATTCACAAGGGGGATAGTTCTTGCCGCTCGGCACTTCGTCGTCCGGATACATCACCACGCTAATGGTGTTTGTCAGAGTGTTTACATTAAGCACTCTGAACCACATGTCGTAGTATTTTCCGTTTTCAAGGAGGGTATTGATGCTCGCCCTTATGCAGTCCTGTTCATGGAATGCCGTGAAGTCATTGTCCCACCTCTTTTTTAGCTTGAGGTCGTAGGTAGTGTTGTCGCCCTCTGTTGCCGGAGGAACCTCGGTAACGCTCTCCACGCTGCCGCTCTCCGTGAACATGAAGTTACTCTCCACCGCCTGCTGTCTGTTGACGATAAGTTCTTTCGCAATGATGGAGCTTCGTGAAGTAATGCTCTCGAACTCGGCATTACCTCTTTCATCCACTCTGCCGCCTGTACCGTAGAGTATGCCCTGTATGAACTCACCGAACTCTGCACCGCCCTTGAATCTCGACATCAGCTCTGCCACCACCTTGCCCAACACCGCATTTCCGCTCCCGTCAATGCCGTGGTCGCCTATCTTCAGACTGCCGAGTGTGGCGTTGCCGTTCTCGTCAATGCCAAGACTTCCATCAAGCTTTAATCCTTGCAAAAAGGTCATTAACCCCTTGAACGTATCAGGGTTTTGTTTAGAGGCATAGTTGTAGTCGCTTCTCCGTGAAGAATACACATTTGTGTCAGTCGGTGGCGTATTATCGTTTGTTCTTATAACATAGACAGATAAACCATTACCGCTGCCTTTGTTGATATACGAGGAACCATTAAATGTAAGCTCGTCAATTTTTTCTTCAATGTTTCCAAGACGAGAATATGATGCCTGTTCACCAACCGTATACTCGGGACTGTCGTAAGGTATGTCAAGATTACATTCAATACCTATAATGCGAGACTGCCTGTTACCCTCCGCAAAGTATGCTTTTTCTACTATATTAACACGCTGACCGAGCTGTAAGATTCCTTTCTCTTTCGCATCCCACCAATATTGCGAGCATGTGTAAGTGTTAGGGTCTATCATGCTTTTCTTCATCTGCTCCTTGCCTTTTTCAAGAAGCTTCTGTTCTGCGGCATCAACGATACCCATATCTTCCAAATAGTCAGCATCATAGTTAAGCACATAGAATTCATCGCCGACCTTTGGTGCAAGTATAGTGTCGGGAAGCAATCTTCCGTAATTCTCGTTTGCGAAAATGTGAAAATATTGCCTATCAAGTGTTACAGAGCCAAGGGTGCCATCCTCTTTAACGACATTCTCAAATACATAACCTTTTTCTTTGAGGTCAAATTCAAATACCATTCCTACGAGAGAACCATTATTGAAGCTAACTTCAAAATTACTCTCACTACTTAGCAGGTACTCTTGCTTTAACGACATATTATCTGTCGCTATGAGATAATATGTATCGTATATGCCTGTTCCCTTATTGGTTTCTTCGTTAATCTGTTCAATCTTGTATGCGAGTACTTTGTTGACAGAGCACTTGATTTGAGGATATATATCATCAAAGACAATGATTCCCTCAACGACTTCTTCTTCACTCATGTTCTCCTTGGCATCAATCCAGTTGTGACCATCATTCCACGATAAAGGCAACATAAGATGCCTTTCTACAATTCCAGATTTGGTAACTTCTGATTGATACTCGTCGGAAAAATAGTATGAGGGAACTTTAGGCTTGATGATATTCGTAGTAATGCGATACCTGTCGCCCAAAGTTGCGGAAAGAGTACTCATTACTATGTATTCTGCGCCTTCTGTATATTTTCCAGTGTCCGTCTTGCCTTTATTACTTCCCGATATAAATTCCACCTCGAATGATGCTTCTTTCTGCATGATGTCCGAAGCAACATTGCTGACATTGCAAGAAAGACTGAACTTATCAAGTCCTTCACTTACATCTTTGTCGAAATATCTACCCTTGATAGTAACGTTTATCTCCACAACGCCCTTTATGCCATTACCGTTAGAATGAAACGATACAGCAGGAGTTTTCACGCCATTAATGATTTGCGTTACAGGCGAAGAAGAAAGATAAGATACTTCTTTATCCTCCTTGCTTGTTGCAGACGACAAAACAGTATCTTTTTCAGCATCTTTGATTGTCAGCTTGACGGAAAAGGACAATATTACCGATGTTATCTGCGCTCCTTTCTTTGCGTCCAAAGAGAAGCTTAAAGCATTAGCATTTTCATCAAAAATGAATTTTCCTTGCGGCAACACTGTTGCTTTTTCATTAGCAGCTAAAGTAACGTCTTTGCCAAATTCCAGATTAGCCGTCTGTTCTTTGAAGATTGATGCCTCACCACAGACAACTTCATTAACCGTTGAGAACATTTCGATGGATAATGGTCTTGCGGTATCGTATATCTGATTGCCTGTTACTGTCTTTACGTCAAATTCAAGCTTTTTCCTGTATCTTGATGGAACGTTGATGATTGAGCCAAAGACAAAGAGCCTCGTTATATAGTCCGATTTGCTCGCACTTGAAGATATTACACCATTTACACCATTCTGGAATTCAATGGCATTTTCTTCCGTTCCATACTGGCATTTACCAATATGTATAATATTGTCTTCAATCCACCATTCAGTTTCCCATTTCTCTGCAATCTGTGTAAGAGCATCTATAAGATTGACATTGCTAAAAGACATGGCATAAGATTTCTCCATGTCAACATCGTCTCCGTACTCTACATGGTATTTCGTTTCACGCTTGAATTTAAAATTATGTGCTTCGAGATTGCTCAGAAACACTTGCATGAATGTAGAAATGGTGTTCGTTAGGGTCCATGTTGATTCAAGACCACCATACAGAGGTCTATACGAGAAAAGCTTGTTTTTCCATTTTCTATATTCAGCATCAAGACGCAACTCATAGTTATATCCTGCACTTGTTGCCTCATAGGTCGGATTATACCCCTCTACAAGCTCAAAACGCCCAAAATCGCAATCGCAAAAATCTCCAAGCTCGAACTTTATAGGCTCGGGCAAGGAGAATTTGAGAGTTATATAATCGTCAGACATGAGCTGACGTGAGTATCTACTATCCTTGTTTATCTCGGTAGAGAATAGCTTTGTCTTATTTCTGTATAGTGTTACCATAGCGTATCTTTGTCTATTTCCCCACGGTTAGATGGGTCAGGTTCGTTTAACTTCAAGCTGAATGATGCCATTTCTCTCATGAACTGACTGAATTGACTGCAAGAGATATAAATACACCGATACCATACATTTGGCAAGAACGATGTATGAAGTACCATTTCACCTTTAGCAAGAACTTCTTCACAGAATTTGGAATAGTTAGACAAGAATGTGTCTCTGTCTCTCGCTGTCATGTTAAAAGGAAGCGTTATCTCCCTTTCATCCATTTTCACATTGCCCTTAAAGACTCTCTTCCCGTCAACGAGCCTACTACTGTTAGAGATATACTCCTTGCTTGGAACAGGTGTCATAAGAGTACTAAGAGCTGTATCACTCATGATTATTCCGTATGTTGTATAAGCATCTTTGCCGTTAATATATAATTGACCTTTTAACATCTTATTTCCTCGTTTATTTTAAGTTTGAGACACTTTGACATTACTGATGTGTAGTTTTATTGGGCATGCCATTATAACCGCTTAGAACTACAAAGATTTCAACTTGCCGTATATATCATCCATCTTGCTCCCAAAATCGTTATATGTCAGCTTGGCATAACGAACCATATCTTCAAGATAGCTGTTTGTCATTATCATCATATTTCTAATTTCAAACACAGCTCCGTTGGTTGAGATTCCGAGTTCTGCGATATTTTGCATGTATGCTACGACTTGCACAACATTGTTGTTTATATTCTCTCCTGCTATCTGCAACGCTGTGAATCTTCCGTTCAATTCATTTGCCTGGTCTTGCGTCATGCTTGCAGCAGATGACGAACTTGTCTTTTGTCCTGCCGAAGTACTACTATATCCAGTAATTTCTGCTGCCTGGTCCCTTAAATCAAGACCTTTCTGTACAAATCCTTCCCATTCTTCTCTCAGTTCTTTAATCTCGTCTTCAGTAAGCGTATTGTCGCTTTTCGCATAATCTGCCCATTTGTCATAGAACGCTTGCAGTTCATCATCCATGAGGTCACTTATCTTTGCGTTTAATACTGATTTCATGAGCATCTGGCTAAAATCATCAGAAAAATCCTGTGCGGTTTTACTCATATCCATAAGACTGCTGATAAAATCATTTTTCAGACTATCAAAACTCGTTTGGGTGAGTGATTCTTTCAGATTATTTGTGATTTCCTCCAATTTGCCTGCTTCATCGGCGAGATTTTCCCAATACTCACTCTTGTCGTATCTGCCTTGGTGTGTTAAGTCATACCATAGGTCGGGTTCATATGCACGTAAGTATGCCAACTGCTCTGGTGTAAGATTATAAAAATCGTATTGCGAAGCATTGCCTCTTCCCACCATGTCAGTTGTGGTTTTAGCGTTAGGATTCTTTCTCTTGTATTCAGCAAGAGCCTCATTCGTCCTTCTTTGTCTATCTTCGTCCCAATCCCAGTAGTAAGCATTAGAATGATGACTGCCATGATAATTCATTTGCGTTTGCAGGATTTTCTTCTGCTGCGCAATGATTTCCTTTTGGTCCTCGAAAGCTTGCGATGCTGTATTGATAGCCTTTGCTCCACTCTGCTTTGATAATTCTTCCTTTAAATCATCAATGGAATTCTTTAATCTTTCATTGCTGGCATTCAGTTTTGCTGTTGTTTCAGCCACCTCTTTGGCATTACTGTTTGTAAACCAATCAGCAGGACCACCCGAAGATAATGCCCCTAAAGACAGAATGTTTCCCAAACGCCCTACAACGGAATTAACGAGACCTCCGACACCGTCAACAACTATGGATTCAATGAGATGGAAAATGTTCTCTGGCAAATCAAGAATGGTATCTATCAAATTGCCTACAGCTTCGAGTATACTGTTAACCAAATCGCTTATCCATTCAAATTTAAGAAAATCCGAAATGGTGTTTAGTATTCCTGTTACGAAGGTCTTAATTGAATCAGCAATGCTCATTATAAGTTGGGCATAATTAGCTATGCCTCCTATAAGCTGACCTACTCCTGAGTTGAGAACAGAACCGACACCTTGCGCCATTACATCAGAAGCTTTATCCATACTTGAAGTAACAGCTTTCGCAATACTTGCCGCGGTCTCGTCCATATTACCAATATTGGAATTAATGGTGCCCGTATTCTGGTTTAACGCTTCTATACTGGACTTGATGTTAGAGAACCCGTTCAACTTTCCCCAAGTATTGTCTGCTTTCTCTAATTCTGCAGATAGCTTAGTTGCATGAGTTCTGACTTTGTCTGTTGTCTCATTTAAAGCTGTTCCAAAGCTGCGCACATCCTTCTCCGCATTAGCAACAGCTTCACCTGCCTTCTCCGCATTTGATGATATTTTTTCAAATACTTCTTTTGTTATCTTTCCTGCGGATAAGTCTTTCTTCGCTTGCTCTTTCTTCTGGTTTGCATCTGTTTCTTTCTTCTTTAATAATTCGTAATTTGCAACGGCATTATTAAATTTAAGCATAGCATCAGAGAGCTCATTCCAATCGGCAGTATTTTCCTTACCGATATATTTCTCTATCTCGTTGATTAAGTCAACAGTCTTCTGACGTGTATCGTTGTCTGCTTTTAAGAACTCGCTTGTCTTGGTGTAAGCTTGCAACTGAGCGAGCATTGGTTTAAGCATGTCAGTACTGAGGTTAGCAACTCCATTCAGAAGAGATTTCCAGTCAATGCCTTTGGCTATTGCTTCATAGTTGAAATTAGCAAGTTTTTCTTCCAACTCTTTCTGTAGGGAGAGTTTTTCACCTTCCGTTGCTGCTTTCTTTATCTTCTCGTTATAGTCTTCCTCTATAGCTGTTCGTTGCTGTGTGAGTGAGCCGTATTTCGATAGATAATCACGCATTGATTGTAGTTCTTCTTTGCGTATATCCTCTATTTCCTTGTTGTATGACTCTTGGGCAATATCCCTTGACTTGTTGAGAGCTAAAGTTTGGGCTGACGTAAGACCGTTCTTGCCAGTCTTTATTCCTGCCTCTTTGTTCTTCTTTTTGAGCTCTTTTTCCTGCTTGTCAATCTCGGCATTACGCTTCTTGTAGTCGTTCTTGATTTCAGCAATCTTCTTCTCTGTGCCTTCCTGCATGAGGGAGATTGTTTCATCAATGTTTTTTTGCTGAAGATCATGCAACTCGTTATTTAACTCTTCCTCTACTTGCTTGCGTTTATTTGCAGCGTCTTTAGCTTTCTTTGCTGCATCTTTATTCTTCTTTGCATTAGCTTCTGCATCTGCTTTTTCTTTCGCTTTGCGCTTAGCTTCTGCATCTGCGTCATCTTGTTTCTTGCCTGCGGCACGTCCATAGTCGTATCCACGTTGGGCAATTTCGTCAATCCCCATCCATTTACCGTTAACTTTGGCACCAGTCTTACCTCTATCTGCCAAATCCTTAGCTAAAGCAGAAAATGTCTTTCCTAACTTGGCAAGCTCGGGAATTGACTTCGACTGCATCCATTGGGGAATTTGAGCGTCAAAATCAATTGTAAACTTCAAATGATTATCGCCATACGCGTGCATCAGATTCATTATACGAGTAGTAAGCGTCTTTACATCATCACCCGTTCCCTGCAACTGCTTACGTATCTGCGCCTGCCTCTGTTCCGCATTGTATGTCGTTGTAGACAGGTTTGTATTTGCATCGGCGGCTTTATTTATACCATTAATGGTAACATCATATACATAACGAGAATCTCTCATCGTGTACAAATAATCATCCAATGCAAAAGCCACATCATTATAAGAATCGCTTTCAAGGCCTAATGAGCTTGCCAGTACTTTCGCCTGTGTTTCCAAAGGGGCAATTATTTTTCTTGCCTCTTTCATCGCTTCATTATGCTCCTTTGTTCCTACTACAGCACTTCTAAGAATGTGTTCGTATTTAGAAAGTTTGTCAAGTACGTCTTGAGATATAATGTTCTGTATGCCAAGAGACAAACCCTTAGACACATTCCCGTATTTACTAAGCCTGTTATCTAACTCTGACTTGGCTGCATCAACAGAACTATTATAGGTTTCATTTGCCTTACTTATAGCATTAGCGCGATTCCTCTCAACAGACTCCAATTTAATCTGTTCAACAAGTTCCTGGGACTTCTTTATCTCCTCATCCTTTACTGCTACGATATTGCTTTCATCCTCTGCTATCTTCCGTTCAATTCATTTGCCTGGTCTTGCGTCATGCTTGCAGCAGATGACGA
>ERZ1024475.24-NODE-24-length-9595-cov-8.551258_pt1 | contig 9595 bp, 24 predicted proteins | sample MGYA00520801_ERZ1024475 | MGnify/ENA primary metagenome ERZ1024475 (study PRJEB33242, sample SAMEA3444311) | Homo sapiens | biome: Host associated; feature: Gastrointestinal tract; material: Stool | place: Uganda | collected 2011-01-01 ...
GCGCAAGCGACCAAAGATAAGACTAGCGCTGACTAGACTAGTAATCATGGATGACATCACGCCGATGTATGCGGAAAAAGAGCAGAAACCGTTTTTGCGGATTGAGATTGATTATGCGGGGGGAAAGAAGAAATGACGCTTAGAGAATTAGTAAAAAAAATTGATAACGATACCCCTTTATTTATAATTTGGGGTCCTAACGCTGAAGCTATATTCAAAAGAGAGCACGATCCTGACGTTATTCCAGAGAACTTATTGAAAATGGAAGTCGCAATAGTTTTCAATGAATTTAACTCCCTGCATATACACGTGAAAAGGAATTCGAGGAAGGGTAGCTTTAGAGAACTGCTTAACTGCCTTCATGATTACGAATATATCGACGTGTACGTCGTCAACCGTGATGGCGCGAAAGAAAAAGTATATTCTGGCCGAGTTGCACTTTGCACCAATTATAAACATGACAATTATCTAGTAAAAAGAATTAGTCCTCATAGGTCTGAATGGGGCGATAAACTCGAAATAGAGATAGAATCGTGCGAAGAGGAAGATACGCAGGAGGTGGAAAGAAATGAAACTTAAAGAGTTACTTGAAGTGATCCCCGATGAATATGAAATTGGTCTTGCAAATTTTGATAAAGACAACGGCATTATTGTTTATGGCATTAAAGAGGATGCTATTCAGAAATTTGCTGAAAAAGAAAAGTTTATCAAAGAGCAGGTCGAGGGCATGAATGTCATCGCAATTCATCCGGGAGCTACAGCATATCTTCCAACTGGTGTAAAGCTGTTTGGCGATGATATGATTGATTTTCATATTAAGACCCAGCTAATGATTGAAATTGTATAAGGAGGAACAAAAATGGATGATGTAACACAGATCATTGATGACTTTCGTAGGGTGTGCAAGAAAGTTCAGCCTGATCTTAATGCCCACGATGGGTCTATCACAGCAATTTACAAGAGAAATTCTTTTGAAGACTTATGGGAAGCTATCGGAGAACTGTATTATACCTGTGTCGCCTTCCATATTCCCACAAAGTGTCTTTCCATTGATATCACTGATACTCTTGTAAAGATTACACTGTCTTACAAGGGGCTTAAAGTATTGTTTCCTGTTTATCCTGAAGAAGAAGGAAAAAGAAATGAAACTGATTAATTTACTTGAGGTCATTCCAGATGAAAGATAAAAACTTCCGTATCACCTGCACCTGCGACAATGCTTTCACGCTTGCAGAGGGCAGGGAAGAATCCATCGAGGAATATTTGAAAACGATTTCTTCTGACCCGGTGGAGGCTATTCAGAAGCTGATTATCGGGCATTTCAATCAGGAGATGTGTAATGGCAAATACGAAGTTATCGAGAGCATGTGACGCAGCGTTTCTGGGACTTCCGAAAGAAGTGAAAGTCTGGCTGAATGAGAAGTCAGTCAGAAATAAGACTTCAAACAATGTCACGATTGGCAAGTATGTCATGAGTGACTACAGGGAGCATATCGAGGATAGCAAGAAGTCGATAGTATCTTTTTCCGGCGGCAAGGATAGCACGGCGCTGCTTCTCATGATGATGGAACGCAGGATGAAGGTTGACTACATCCTCTTTTGTGATACCGGCATGGAATTTCCGCAGATGTACGAGCATATTGAGAAGGTCAATGCGTATATCGGCGAGAAGTACGGGAAGATGGTGACGGTGTTGAAATCGAAGAATAGCTTTGAGCACGGTTTGCTTCATATTTTGCGAAAGAAAGGGAAGCGAGCCGGAACGCATGGTTACGGATGGCCCTCAATGCGGAACCGTTGGTGCACGTCAATGCTAAAGAGAGAGCCCGTGCAGGAGTTCATGAAGGCGCATGGATTTAACAAGGCGAATACAAAGCTCTATATCGGCATCGCTGCTGATGAACCGAAACGTGTGAAAGATGATATTTACCCGCTCTTTGAGTGGGGCATCACGGAAGAGCAGGCGCTCCAATACTGCTACAAGCACGGCTTTGATTGGGGGGGGCTGTACAAGGAGCGCACGCGTCTTTCATGCTGGATCTGCCCGATGCAGGGTGTGAGAGGCTTAAAACTTCTCTATCGTGATTTTCCCGAACTTTGGGCGGAGCTGAAACGCTTGAATGACGGCGTGATTCGCAATAATAAGGAAGAGAGGCAGGGTATCTTGTACGAGTTTAAGCAGATGGATCATTCAGACAACACGCTTGCGCAGTGGGAGGAACGGTTCAAGAAAGAGATTGAGTTTGAGAAGCGCGAAACTAGTTTGTTTTAGGAGGTGGTGAAAGAATGTACCTTGAGAAATTAACGAGAGAAGATATAGAAGAGCTGGAAAAAGTTGTCATGGGATGTGATTCTTTTGACCGCGAGCAAACACAAATTTATATCGACAGTAACCCGAATTTATACGTTACGTTTTGGGAAGAAATACCGCCCGACGATGATGAACCGGAGCAGGAAAAACATTACACAGAAAGTCGTTATGTATACTCTGATTTTGACCCGCCTTGTATTTGTGACTGGTTGTATTTTGACGAATTAGAGATAGACCAATCAGAGATAAATGCAAAATACTTTGAGTGGATGCTTAACAAGTTCGGTATGAAGTATGTTAAAGACTATTTTGAATATCACACTGGTGTAAGCGTGTGATAAGAGAGGGGAGGAAGCAATGATTAAATTTAGCGACCTTATTAAAACCTTGGATATGGATGCATTTGAATATCGTGTTATGCGGCAGGAAGGGGAAGGAATGAACAAGAAACAACTGGCGCAAGCGGGTATACTGGCGGCTATGATTACCGGATTGCTTGTGTATTTAATCTTCTTCCATGGCTGGCTGCTAATCATGGGGATGTGCGTTAGCGGGATGTTCGCGTGTATTTTCTTCTTAGTAGCACTTGTATGGACGAAGGGTGCGATCATCCCAAACCCATATCCGCATTGTTGCGTGGTATTAAAAGGGAGAAAAGAAGATGAATAAAGCATTCAACGTAGGAGAACCCGTCTATTCGTCAGAATTTGGGAAAGGGGTCGTTTTAGCCGTCGATGCCGCTAAAACGAAAGGGAGGTATCACATATTGGCGAGATTTGAGAGCCTGGATCGCGACGTGCCGTATTTTTACGATGGGAGCCGCTACGGGCGAGAACATCCAAACGCGGGAGATATTGCGATTGAAGCGGAATGGAGAGAGGTGGAATGATGAAACCGAACGGAGATCCAGAATGGTTAAGCATCAGCAGGATTCACGAAGAGAAAAACATGAAGACACTGAAAACAGGAGAAAAATTCATCTACGTCGATATGGACGTGGTTGATGAATACCGCCATAACATTTACATCTTCCCGGAGGAAGTATGGGAAAGGTTAAAGAAGAAATATTACAAGGAGGATACCCGTGAATAAGAACGTGGTGGAATACTACGGAGTATTAGCGAACTGTAACATCGCAAAGGAAGAAGCTGCAGAGCTTATCCATGCGATTTCAAAATGGGAAAGGGCTCACGGCGTGGGATATAAGACAGATACCACGCCGAGGGAAGCGAAAAAGAATCTCATTCAGGCGGTAGCGGACTGCCAGAACGCGCTGGATAGCATGGTTCACTCATTGCTTTTGGACAAAGATGCGATCGAGGAGAAAATCGAGGAAGCGGATGAACGCACAGAACGTCTTTACATGAGGCATGCTAGATGAAGTACCGCACGATCTACGCTGATCCACCGTGGATGGAGAGCGGGGGGGGGTGGACGTGGCGCGAACGCGCACTACCAGCTCATGAAAGCGAAGGAGATTATAGCCCTTGCGCCGATGGTGAAGGAGCTGGCGGAGGACAACGCCCACTTGTACCTTTGGACTACAAATAATTTCCTTCCTGACGCCTTAGCAGTCATGAAAGCGTGGGGATTCAGGTACGTCACCACTATCACGTGGATGAAAAACCAGATGGGACTGGGACAGTATTTCCGCGGACTGACTGAACATTGTTTGTTCGGCGTTCGCGGTAAACTTCCCTATAAAGTCATAGACGGCAAACGTCAGCAAGGAAAGACAGGATTCTTTGAGAAGAAGCGGGAACATTCAAGGAAGCCTGTACAGATGAGAGAGATGATAGAGAAAGTAAGTTACCCGCCGTTTATTGAACTGTTTGCCCGCGAGCGGTTCGATGGGTGGGACGCATGGGGGAATGAAGTATGTACTACTGGAAAGATGAACATGGCGGCTCGTTCGATATCTGTTTCTGCAAATCAGATTGCACAAACAGATCTTGCCGCAGATGTAAGAAGAGCAAACATTTTAGCGCATTGAAAGAGTACATGACACGGCATCCATACTACTGTTACGCCGTGTCAGATTTTAGTCACAAGTGCGAGGGATACAAGCATGAGTAAGGTAAAAACGGTGCCGCTTGACGATATCTTGGAGCAGATGATTATCAGCGCAGAAAGATATGCACTAGGGAGAATGACGTATACTGTAAGCGATACCGTCGGCTTCATTCTTCCCTTAGTCCCGTCCCTGACGACTTCCACGCTATGGGTATTAGACATGGACTTTCAGCGCGCCGAATCCGAAAACAAGCGGCTTGATAACGATTTCGCGGGGATGGATTTTGATGTATGGGGAATGGAATGGGACAAAGAACAGTGGTTTAGACTTTGGAAAGCGGTTAAGAGGGAGCTCAAAAGGAGAGTCAAAGATGAAACTTAGGGACTTAATCGACATAGTAACGGCAGATGGGTATGAAGAGGTAGACATATATGACGCGGATCAAATCAAGCAGGGGCGCGGCATGTTGCTTTACGCTCGCAGATGGGATGATACGGATATTCAGAAATTGCCTGACGCCTTACTTGATAGAGAAGTCGTAGCAATTTACGGAGATCTTGACTACACGCGTTGCATGTATGACATTCTGGAAGCGCCCGATCCCGTGACAATAATTGAATTGAAAGGGGAAAAAGATGGAAACAAGTCTGTATAACTGCATTGAATACGTCTCTACGCTTATTGTTATCCTGATTTTGGGAATGTACTACATGTACATTAAAGGAGGAAGATGATGGCGGATGATATTGCAATCGGGTTCATTGTCGCGTGCGCTTTTGTGACTGCCTGCTTTTCCGGGTTGTCCTTTTATGTACTGCGTGACATTTTGAAAAAGACCGGAGCTTTCGTGCTGATAGTCCCGGACGTGAAGGAGGAAAATCATGAGAAAGTTTAGACGATTGAATCAGTGTATCGAAACAGAGTTACCGCTTCGTGCGACAACGAAAAGCGCAGGGTATGATTTTTATGCCGCTACATCGGTAGAAATCAAGCCGGGCGAGAAGTATACTATCCCGACGAATACGGTAGTAGAAATGGAAGACGGCGACGTCCTGCTTCTCTTCCCACGCTCCAGCTATTCTATAAAGTTTGGGCTGGAGCTTGTCAATTCAGTCGGAGTGATTGACGCGGATTACAAGGATCAAATTCTCGTATGCTATCGAAATACTGGGGATAAACCATTCTTTGTAAAGCGCGGCGACCGCATCGCACAAGGTGTTTTCGTTAATTTTCTGAAGACTGACGATGACGCCGCTAGTGGAGAAAGGCATGGGGGCGTGGGATCGACTGGTGTATGACCTTGGGGAAGGGGCTTTAAGGTCGGTTAGATGGCATATTGCAAACTATCACAACATCAGAAAGGCGGTTTATGAGAAGCGGTTAGAAATGAAGCGAAAGAGCGGCGCACCAGAACGGCGCTCGCAAGGGTTCGTTTCAGATCCTACGCAGACAGAAGCATTAAAAAACCTCACGCCCTTGAAATCGGTAAACATTCCAGGGGGCGAGGTTCAGGCTCCAGAAGCGTGGCTCACGGCGATCGACAAGGTGATGGGAAAGCTGGAGCATCACGATCAGCGCATTATAGAAGTATCTTTTTGGGAGCATCACACATGGCAAGCGTCCGTGGATGCCCTGAACATGGATAAAATGACGTACTACAGGCGTCGCGATAAGCTCATGACACTATTTGCTATTGAGTGCGCGGCGCGCGGTTTAATCCAAATTTAGAGCATTTTAAAAGCGGCTATCGCTACAGATTTTGTAACGATAGCCGCTTTTACTTATGCGTTCTTTTGTTTAATTTCGCGCTCGAGTGCCGACTCAAACCGGAAATAAGTTTCCAGATCGTTTGGGTCAGGGTCAGCGATTAGTTTGACAGTCTCGAGGTCTTCTGGGTCCATCTCTCGCATCATCTCATCACAATGCTCCATGCACGCGAAGAGATCCTCCCACCACTCATACGTTTCTTGATCCATTTGGGCTTCTGCGTCGCCTTCGACACCACACAGTTGATCTACATTTTCGTCATCATACACATATTCAGCCGCCAAGTCCTTCGGGAAGTCCGTTTCGCTTTTCTGAATGAGATATTCAAGATCTTTGATTTCTCCAGTTTCTTTGATTTTTACTTTCATTTTCAATCATCCTTTCTTTTTGCTGACTATCAATATTATACTCGCCCGCCATGTCATAAACTGGCTAAAACGGAAAATCTTGCTTATCTTTCCAGTTTATCTCCTTATCTTCCTTTTCCGTGAGGGGTGCCGCAATCTTATACGGCGGTACAAGATTCCGCATGGTGAACCAGTCAGGATCGAAAAACTCATAGATTTCTACGACGTCCCCGATCCTAGCCGCGCGGATCTTTTTCAGGATCGCGGCGCAGACGTGGAAGTATTCTTTCCTGACTTCCTCGCGATGGGGGTTGTACCAGCCCCTTTGAACGGCGATGATTCTACCGTCATCCTTCCACCGCCCGTTGATGATGACGGACTTTAGCTTTTCACTTTTTGAGAACCAGCCGTGACTAAACATCACGGCGAAGTAGACGGGCGAGCCGCCGGAACGTGTCGCCCTAATGTAGTTCTCTTCGCAGATCCGCATGAAGTCCGCAGCGTGAGTTCTGCACCATTCACGCCTTTCTTCTGTGACTAGCACGGCGGCACCGCCCTTTCCCTGCATGCTCCATCAAATACTTAAATGCGACACACGCATAGACAATATAGATTAACTCAAACCATCCCATTATATCAGCTCCTTTCATTTTAATATAAGTAAACATCGATGGGAAGGGGCTTTTAAGGATGCCCCTTTAGAACCTCATTTCAGACCTTTAGGATCGATCCAGATTGTAAGATCTGGCTTTATATCGAAACCGAAGGTGTATGTATTAGACTTGTCAGGGTCATCATTTGTACCGAAAGACCATGGTGAAAGTCCTGTGTCGATCCCCAAAACTTCCGCATTTCCCACCGCGTCGATGCTGAGTTTATTGGTGGTGCAGAAGTTCCCAAGGACGCTGAAAGCCGATCCTACGCTCATATCAAATTCGCCGTGCCGGACGCCAATCCATACCTGGTTTACATGATTTGTGTCATCAATAACTCCAAGCAATTCAATCAATTTCATGATTTTCCTCCTTTTCCTTTAGAACCTTATTCGTGGGAACAAGTCAAGATAGCCGACAATGTCTGATGCTTTCTTTCTTCTGCTTCCACGGCGTCCGACGCCATGCCACCTTTCAATTCATCCATATTTGCCGCCGCCCATGCCTTCATGTCGTCAAGGATCCTGCCGACGGATCGGGGGAACATGTACCAGTCGCCGCAATATACGACCAGTTCCGCGAGGTAGTCGCAGACGTCCGACGGGCAATCAAGCGTTTTTCCGTCATCAGCGGCATCAAGCCGCAGATCCATGACGTCTGACGCCGGAATTTTGAATGGCTGCATATCTTCCAGACATTCAGGGGCGGGGATAACGCCGAGCCAGATTTTAAATGCACGGCGCATAGCTTTTTCCAATGTACTTTGATTGAGTTTTTTCATTCTTTTTCTCCTTTTTTGACAACAAATAAACGGAAGTGGGGTGGAGCTGATGTGGTTCAGCCCCTCAGAAACCTTAAATGTCGCCGCGCTCGTGGAGACTGCAATAAATGCCGTCGCCTATAATTACATGGTCGAGGACTTCGCAATCTACAAACTTCGCGGCTTCGGTGAATGTCTTCGTTAATGTGATATCCTCTCTTGATGGTTCGGGATACCCGGAAGGGTGATTGTGAACCAGGATTAAGCCGTAAGCCTTGTATCTGATTGCCCATCTCATCGCTTCTTTTACGTCGGCGGGTGCGGCGTTTAGTCCGCCGATGCTGATTTCTTTCCAGCCAATCAGGCGGTTTTTAACATTTGTATAAGCTACGCAGAAATGCTCCTGCGTCTCATGCCGGAGGCGCTCCATGAAGAACCTCGCGACGTTTTCGGGTTTTCCGAAGTTTTCGCGATTTCGTTTGTCATAAGCGGAATCAAGACGCTTGCCTAATTCAATCGCGGCAGCTACTTTGATTGCTGCTGTTTTCGTCAGTCCAGCAGATACTACAAAGTCGCGCCAGTCAGCGGACGAAAGTGCGGTATACTCGCCGCCGTAGGCGTCCACACATTCGCGGACCACGTTGCCCGCCTTCGTTAGCGACTTTTCAGCGTCTCCACCAATGATGATGGCGAGCAGGTCGTACAAGCTCGCGATTTTCGCACTTTCCGCAAAGCGGTTTACTGGAAAATCTTCTTCCATAAGTTTCATTTTTATTCTCCCTTCCGGTGGAACACACCACCTACAACGTACATATCAATCGACGCATCACGTTCTGCGTCTCTGACGACACGGCTGACGTTGGCACGGCTGATGTCGAAGGTTTCCCAGTGGTCCATGAAGCGGAACCCGGGGAAAACGTAATGGATTGAGACGGTGGCCATGTTAATCCACCTCCTCAATCAGTGTTGAATTAAGGATGGCTGCGGGGATGAAGCTGCCGTCGTCCGGGATGTAGTTAATTAAATCCCGGGCAATGCGGCGCTTGCCGTACATGCGGGCATAGCGTCCTACGGCTTCGGGGTCGGTGCCGTCGCTGCATCCCGTCCCCTGCGCATCCTCGTCCGGAGACCAGGAGAGGCGGATACCGCCGCCGATTCTGGTGAGACGGCGGCCGTTTTCGTCAAACCATGCAGGTGCCGCCTCGTCGTTTTCACGGAGATATGCGGATACCAACTCGCCGCCGATGAATGCCGCGTTGCCGCGGTATTTCGTCGTGCAGAAGTCATAATGAACGACTTCTGAGACGTCGGCGAGGTCGTCAATCGCGAGGTAAACGCGGTCGATAGCCGCATTTACGCGGTCGATCTCCGCGTAGTCATTGCGGATAAGCGCGGCGGTAAGCCGCGTTGCCAGCTGATAAAGTTTTTTCCTGATTGTCATTTCTTTCTCCTTCCTTCCCCATCGCGGGGAAAACAAAAAAATGTAATGGGGTGGGACTGTTCAGCACAGTCCCCCAGAAGCTTTTACCACGCGGGGCGAGCGTCGAAGCAGACACCGTCATCGTCGACTTCGAAGTCTTTGCCGAGGTTTCGTACAACATCGGCGCGGGTGCATTCGCCAGCGACGAGATTCCCGGCGCGGTCAAATTCGTTTTCATCAAGCCACGCCGCGCGCTCTGCGCGGGTGTCGAAGATCGGAAGAGCACACGTCTGAACTCCAGTCACACTTGAATCTCGTATGCC
>ERZ1024475.25-NODE-25-length-9171-cov-6.897762_pt1 | contig 9171 bp, 23 predicted proteins | sample MGYA00520801_ERZ1024475 | MGnify/ENA primary metagenome ERZ1024475 (study PRJEB33242, sample SAMEA3444311) | Homo sapiens | biome: Host associated; feature: Gastrointestinal tract; material: Stool | place: Uganda | collected 2011-01-01 ...
CCAAAGGGACAGTTTAACAATCAATCCAGAAAAAGCATCGTACATCTGTTGGAGATGTTGTTGACGCATTGGGAAACATGGGAGAATCCATTGACTTAAAAGAAGCCGAAGAATGGATCGATAGTGTTCCGACCGCTATGCAGTTGTGGACAAGCGTAAAAGATGCACAACCTAGCGAAGATGGCGTTTATTTTGCGGTTTACGATTTTTGGCATTGGGATAACTGCATTGGAACAATGCAATTCAAAGATGGTAAGTGGCTTAATGAAAGGCATCCGGTAAAGTTCTGGATGCCGATTCCTGAAATCCCGGGAGACAACGCATGAACACCGGCAAGCAGTTTGAAGCAGACTTCAAAGCATCCGTCCCATCCGATGCGTGGTGCTACCGCCTGAAAGACAGTGCTGCCACCTACTACGGCGGCAACGAGAACCTGTCATTTTCCATCGACAACATCTGTGACTTCCTTGTGTACCGTCACCCGATGAACCACCTGTTTGAGTTAAAAACCATCGAAACGCTCTCTATCCCTCTGGAAAAGGTGTTCGGCAAGTACGACAAGGCAAAGTGCAAATACCGCAAGGAAAAGCACATCACAGACATGGTGGAAGCGATGGGCTACATCGGTCAGACCGCCCATGTGATAGTCAATTACAGGGCGGTCAACCGAACCTTTGCAATACCCGCCAGCAAGGTTCTGGCGTTCCGTTACAACGAGAGCCGCAAGAGCATCCCTTGGCAGTGGGCAGAGCAAGAAGGGATAGAAGTCAAAGCAAAAAGGCTACGTGTCCATTGGCGGTATGACGTGGATGGACTGTTAAAGAGATTGGAGAAAGAAAATGAGCATGAAATGTGACCGTTGCGGAGAAGTGTTTAATCCTGAACCGCCCGATGAGATGGGGAGGCATAAACCCAATGCCGTGATTCTGGTTGACAAGAACGTGCATGACGCATGGGACTACTGGAGTTGCGATTGCTATGATGAGCCGTTTCTTTGCCCCTCTTGCATGGCAAAGCTGAACGATTGGCTGAAAGGAGAACGAAAGTGAGCAAGAAAGTTTCAGACATTCTGCCCAAGACGGAAATCTTGGCGCAGTTGGCAGAAGAAGCATCCGAACTGGCACAAGCTGCATTGAAACTGCGCCGGGCGCTGGATGGCACGAACCCGACACCGAAGAGCGTAGAGGAGTGTGAAATAAATCTGCTGGAAGAACTAGCAGACATTAAAGTTGCGTTTACGGTCTATTTGGCAGATTCAAAGCCGTGCATCAAGTCGAGGGTTTCAGAAGAAATCAACAAGACCGCTGAGATAAAGCTTGACCGCTGGCTCTCTCGCCTTGAAGCAAAGGGGCAGCCCGATGAATAAGCGCAACAAACGCCCCTCAAGCGGCAAACAGGCAATGTCAGCCAACCTCCGCAAAATCGCACGGCAGAATCAGTTGTACGGCTTCCGCATGGCTCTGGATGGAATCGCCGCCACATGGGGCGCACTGATTCAGAACCTTCGGTGCGATGCAGACCTGACAGATGAACAGGTGCAGAAGCTTATCCGTATCGGTGACAGATATTGGGAAATGGTCGGCAAGTTCAAGGAAGAGGACATGACCCCTGACGAGTTTGCAGATTACATCACAGCAAAGTCGGAACAGGTTGAAAAAGAGCTGAGGGAAAGGTGGAGCTAATGGATAAGGAACAGCTTGCAATCGCACGGTTGCAGGATGCGGCACGGCTGTCTGAGCATCGGTACAAGGAACCGTTGATGGTCACATACTCCGGCGGCAAGGATTCACAAGTGCTCGTGGCATTGGCTGAACGTGCTGGCATCAACTTTGAGGTGGTCAACAGCCACACAACCGCAGATGCGCCGGAGACGGTCTATTTCATTCGTGAGCAGTTCAAGGCGATGGAAGAGCGTGGCATCAAATGCTCCATTGTCATGCCACGATATAAGGACAAGCCTGTGTCCATGTGGACGCTGATTCCTCAAAAGCTGATGCCGCCCACAAGACTTGTGCGTTACTGCTGTGACGTTCTGAAAGAGAACACAGGTAAGAATCGGTTTATAGCCACCGGTGTTCGGTGGGCAGAATCCGCACGGCGCAAGAACAGTCGTGGCGTGATGGAAGTAATGCACAAAGACCCCGCAAAACGAATCATCCTCATGGGCGACAACGATGAAAAGCGACAGCTTTTTGAAACGTGCAACATCAAAGGCAAAATGACCGTCAACCCCATTGTGGACTGGTCGGACGATGATGTGTGGGACTACACAAACAGCGAACACCTTCCTATCAATCCGCTTTACTGCGAAGGGCAGAAGCGCGTTGGCTGCATCGGTTGTCCTATGGCTGGTAGGGGGGGCAGACAGCGTGAGTTCATGCGCTGGCCTGCCTACGAGAAAATGTACATCTCAGCGTTTGAGCGAATGCTCGATGCTCGCAAAGCGAAAGGCTTGCTGTGCGACTGGCAAACTGGCATGGACGTTTTCCGCTGGTGGATGGAGGATGGCGTTCTTCCCGGTCAGTTGAGCATGGACGATTTGATGGAGGATAACAATGTTTGAGTTTGTAACCCGCTGGCTGGTCTGCCTAGTCCTGCTGGCGGTAGTGGTTCAGTCCGAGCGGACAATCAAAGACACGGCAGACAACCTGTTTGAAGAACGTCAGGCAATGCTTGTCTGGCTGTTCGTCAATGTGTGTCTGGTCGTTTGCACGGCTGTTGTGATGGGGTGGAAATAAAAATGGCAAACATCATATTGAAAGCACTTTGCTTGCTACTTATTGCACTGGTTATGATTTCCGCATATATGACAACCAAAATAAATTGGCGTGATAACGATTGGTTGCTAATGATATGTATTCCGGTAAGTATGGCACTTTCAACTGTATTTGCGCTGATTATTTTGTTGAGGTAAATGATGATGGACAACGAACTTTACTGCCCGATGAAGATGACCAGCAATCCGCTTTGTCGGTGCGTCTGCGAGAAAGAAAGGTGTGCATGGTGGCGGCAGTTGGACAACTGCTGTTCTGTCTGGCAGATTGCATGGAAGCTGGACAACATCGAAATGAAGATGAAGAGGTGATAACTCTTGGCAACACCCCCGAAGCGTGGTCGTGGCAGACCGCCGCTGACCGAAGCTGAAAAGAAGAAGCGTGAGAAGCGAGCGAAAAAGGCAAAAGAGGAAGCCGCTGCGAAGCGTGAGAAAGAGCGTGAGAAGAAGCGGATACAGAACCTGAACAAAAACAAGAGCATCCGATCACAGGTCAGCAAGAAGGTAAAGGAGCAACAGGCGTTGGCTATCGAGAAGTCAAAGATGATGAACACAGGCGATTTGCAGTCGAGAATCGGCGATGAAGAGGACAAGAAGGTAATTGGAATGATTACAGCCAAGTACTTTGGCGACCTTCCAAGCGTGGACATGAACAACCCGATTGAAGTGCAGCAACGCCTTGATTTCTTCTTTGACGCTTGCATCGAAGCCAGAATCTCCCCTGTGGTGGAGTGGATTGCACTGGTGCTTGGCATTGAATGGGTGAGCCTGAAACAGATTATGGCGGGCAAACGCCGTGATGACAGCTTGCAGCAGAAGTACATCCTCAAGCTGATTCTGCAAATGCAGTCCATGTGGGCATACAACGGTATGTACGGTCAGGAGAACCCGGCAGAGTGGATTTTCCGAGCCAAGAACTACTTTGGTATGCGTGACAACGTGGAAGTCACTGTTGCACCGCCTGAACAGCCGTTGGGCGATGCTCAGAGCGCAGAACAGTTGGCGCAGAAGTACCAGACGGCTTTGCCGAAGGGGATTGACGTGGAGTACAGAGATGTGACGGAAGAATGAAAGAACTCGTTGTGTTCTTCTTGTTATCTTGGGCAGTCGCCTTTTTGATTATCAACAATTTTAACGATAAGGAGTAAAACATGAAAAAGGTAGCAACTATTATTTCTTCTGTGGTAGCAGCATTTTTTGTTGCAGTGGTTCTTTTGCTGTGTTTGGAAAGAGTGCCTGTTGGATATGTTGGTGTTGTTTATTCCGCACGAGGCGTGGAGCAGAACACTTTGTCGCAGGGCTGGCATTTTCTTTCTCCAATGAAGCACGTTAGCAAGTTCCCCATCAGCCAGCAGCAGCTTATTTTTTCGGATGACCCAGCAGATTATAACGCAAAGGAACACGCAGATTGGCATATTGATGCTCCTGCAAGCGGTGGGATGGTTGGAGTAAATCTTACCGTAAATTATAACTTTATTCCAGACCGTGTTGTTGAGCTTTACAGCCGTTTTAACGGAATGGACGGCGAAACGCTTGTGGAAAGCCGGATTCAAAATAGCATTATTGCCTATGTAAAAGAAGTTACTCCGAAGTTTTCTGTAATGGATATTTACTCTGAGAAGAAAACGGAAGTAAACAACGCAATCACAAATTATTTGAATGAAAAGCTCACCAATGAATATGGAATCAATGTTTCAAGCGCACTCGTGATTGACGTAGAACTGGATGATACCCTCACCGAAAAAATTAGAGCGAAAGAACAGGCAAAGCAGGACGCTGAAATTGCTGAACTGAACAAGCAGACCGCTCTTGCACAGGCAGAAACGGACAAGGTAAAGGCTCAAGCGGAAGCCGATGTGAAAGTGATTGAAGCTCAAGCAGAAGCTGAATCGAACCGTATTGTGTCCGAATCCATCACTCCCGAACTGATTCAGATGAAAGAAGCCGAAGCAAGACTGAAGCATGGATGGGTTACTGTCAATGGAGCAGATACAGTCGTAACAAAAGCTGATTGACGAGGAACATAAAGAGGAAAAAACATGACTAACGGCGATTTTATCCGCTCCATGACGGACGAAGATATTACAGAGAACTTTACGCGGGGCATCTGCGAACTTATCAAACATCGTGACCCTGAACGCTGCCAGAACCGTGAGCATTGCTTCCACTGCGTCAAGGACTGGCTGAAAGAGAAGAACACAATTATGGTGAGGGCTGACCAATGGAAAAACTGATTGACTTCTCTGACCCCTGCCTACGCACGTTCCTGCCCGTCCTCTTGCAAGACCACACGACAGGCAAGAACATCATCTGGGCGACAGACCCGCCGCCTGAACTGGGCGTAGGCTTTGCAGATGAAATCACACTGGAACAGTTGGACAAGATTCAGCTCGTCCCTCGTGTACAGAAACGGCTTGCAGACCAGAAGAAGCGCACCAGCAAGAAAGCAGAGGTGTTCACGCCGACTTGGGTTTGCAAGAAGATGGCAGACGTAGCAGAGAAGGACTTAAAGGGCGAGGACTGGAAGGAATACATCAACAAGACCTGTCTTGAAGTCACTTGTGGCGAAGCACCGTTCCTTACAAGCCGATACGATACCACAACAGGGCAGATGATTGCCGTGCCGGACAGAATTGGTCTGCTGGATAGGAAACTGAATGTTCTGGCAGAGCAGTTTTCTGACTACGATATGTGGATGTGCTGGGCAATCAACGCATACGCATCAACATACGGCTATGAATGGCAGGGAGACAATCTCTTGCTGGCACGGTGCAACTTGTTCCTGACACTGATTGAAAATTTCAGGTATCGGTTCGATGCAGAAAAACTGGAAATCGGCTTCATGCCTATTTTTCTTGACTGCATTGCGGACACTATCTCGTGGAACGTCTGGCAAATGGATGGGCTAAAAAAGACCGTACCGGGCACGGACATTCCGTGCAAAATCAAAGACTGGAAAGCTGACAAGGAAATCCTGTTTAAAGATGTTGGGGAGGATAAATAAAATGAGCGGTTCCGTAGAATATGCAAAATCAGAACTTGCACGTATTACGAAAGACGGAGACGGGTTGCAGGATGCAATCAACAAGAACATCATTGACATTGTTGAACTTTTTGCAAGTCAAGGTCATAGCGGATTTACCGCTGGGTATGCAATGTCTATTCTGGAACGAATTTTGCGCTTCAAGCCGATTACTCCGCTGACTGGCGAAGATGATGAATGGGTTGACGTGTCGCATGAAATGGGGCAGAAGCATTTCCAAAACAAACGATGCTCAAGTGTGTTCAAGACGGTTGACGCGAAAGGCAACATGATTGAAGCGTACGACATTGACGCAATCGCTTATTCTGACAACGGCGGTCTTACATGGTACACGAGCAACCGCTTTCGCAAAAACGTGACGTTTCCGTATGAGCCACCTACGCACCCAGAAAAAGTCTATATTGAGTATACCGAAGATGTTCCGCTTGGCTGGTCTGACGACAAGTATGAGATTATCACTGACGATAAAGAGCGTATCGAAGCATTGAGAGCTAAGATGCAGAAGAAATTCGATGAAAAGGAGAACTAATGCAAACTGACAGAGGAATCTACCACAAGCGAGTGTGCGACCGCTGCGGGGCGGTTATAGGCGGTAGAATGATGAACCCTGACGAATACTTCAAGGACTGGGCGTGGCGCAGGGACACAGGCGACCTGTGCCCGGAGTGCTATGCGGAGTATAAGCGAGTGATCGGGCGGTTCAACAGGGGAAAGAAAGGGCAGAAAAGATGAAAAAGTGCGCTCTTTACAGATGCAAACAGTGCTTTGCAACTATGACGGACGAAGGCGATGTCAGAATCGATAAAGACATCGTTGATTGGATGTTTGAAAACGAAATGGAAGAAAGCAAAATTGGGTTTATTGCAAAATTTAAAATAAGCGATAAAGTCCTCATCCATCGTTGCGCCAATAACACTGTTGGCTTATGTGAGTTTATCGGATGGAAGGAGATAGAAGAATGAGGTATAAAGCAGAAATTGTAGCCTATGAATCTTACGGGGAAGTCAATCTTGGAACTTTTGATGTTGAAGCCGATAATGAAGAAGAAGCGGAACTAAAAGCTCGAAAAATGGCGAAGAAGAAGCATCCGAATCTTGAAGATTTTGACGTTATGACTTTGGAGTTGATAAAATGACCTACTGCACCACCGAACATTGCTCTTGCATCGGCATCAAACAGTTCTCTGCTGGCAAGGCTATCAGATGCACGGCAGAATCCTGCGAGAACAAATCTGAGCCGTCCTGTGGCTCTTGCCGTTGGCATGATGCCTTTTCGTGGGCTTGTTTTAATGGGTTGTCAGAACGCCGGGCGGACATTACTGACCCGGAAGACAACTGCAAAGAATGGGAGAAAAGAGAAGATGACGACAGGAGAGAAAATCAAGGCACGCAGAAATGAGCTTGGTATTACACAAAAGGACCTCGCCTATAAGCTTGGACTCAAGGTCTACGACATTCGGCAGTTTGAGCTTGGCCGCAGAAAGCCCAGTGAGGTGGAGTTTCAGAACTTCGCCGCTACACTTGGGTGTAAGGCGTCTGATCTAAAGCCTGATGTGATGATAGACCCTTTCTCAGACAAATTTGGTGCTGTCTGCAACTGTGCTGTGCGCTACTGCTTGGGCAGACGGTCATATATGCCTAGCCTTGTCTGCGGATACATCATACCGCTTCTGCCGGAACTGACAGGCAAGACACTTGATTGCTTTGAACGTGACATTGCAGAGCGAAAGCGGACAGGATTTGACTTTGGCGATTCCTGCGACTGTGAGACGTGGGATGCGTTCTACAAGGCGGTTTGCAAGGAGATTGAAAGGAGAAAGGGCGATGGCAGTCAGACCGATTGATGCTAACGCATTGAAGCGATACTTTTCCGATGAACAAATGAAGTGTGTTAGCGTGGATGAATTGGATTACACGCTCAATGCTTTGACGTATGACGTGCTTGAAAGCGTAATCGAAGCTATTGACAACGCACCGACTATTGAGGTAAAAGACAATGGCTAACACACTTTGGCATCCAGCGAGCGAACCGCCACGAGAGCGGACACAGCCATTGTTGCTTGCGACTAAGACAACGTGGCGTGACAAAGATGGAAAAATGTTGCAAGGAATCTCACCGACAGCATACTTTCTCGGCTGTTACGCAGACGGTCAGTTCTGGGATGAAATAGGCGAGAGACTGCCGAAAGATGTGACGGTGACGCATTGGATGGCGTTTCCGATGGTATGAGGTAATAGGCGTGGAGAGCAAAATTGTTTGGCACTCTCTTAGAAAAGAAGGATACCCGCCATTATTTGACAATGGGAATGGCTACTTTTCATCAAAAAGGATTTTGCTATCTGGGCTGTACTTCGATTTTTTCAAAGGAGCAGTAGATAGAGCAGTATCAAGTGGATGTCTTGTAAAAGACCTTCGTCATGAAATGCCAGAATTTGATTGGATGGACGATAACGGATACCGTTTACATCACTCAAAGATTGAATATTGGGCGTATATGCCAGAACCACCTACGGAGGGCTAAAGATGGATGGATTTGAAGCACTGACAAAAGCGATGAACCAATGTGTTGCATCAGCTGAACATTTTGCAAATGCTGTCAGACAGGCCGAAACGCAGTGCGATCACATTAAGCGGAAGAATAAGCGACCTGTATACCGTAAAGGCGAAAAGCTACATGAAGTTTTCAAACGAATCATGAGAACGAGAGAGGGGTTCAGAAAATGACAGAACTCAAGAGATGTCCATTCTGCGGTGGGGAAGTTGCCATTGCAGAAACAAGCCATGATTCTGAATTATGGATGTTCGTTACAAAAGGATATGGAGATAATAAGTGCAAATGTCGCATTTTCATGGAGAGCAGGACGTATACGCTTGATTCTCCTGAAAGCGAAAGGCAGAAAATAAAAAAAGACCTTATCGAAGCATGGAACAAACGCTACAAAGAGGACTGAGCATGGACAAAAAACGAGACAGCTTTACATTCCAACGATACTACTTTGAAGCCATCTCCACACTGAAAAGCAAAGAGAAGTTGGAACTCTACGATGCAATCTGTGCATACGTTTTTGAAGAAAAAGACGCAACTTTGAACTCAAAAAAAGCAGAATCTTGTTTCATTTTGATTAAGCATCTGCTTGATGAAGAATCGAAAAGAAGCGATATTGCGTCAAAAGGATGGTCTACACGAAAGTCATCTCATCATCATGTTATAAATGATATGAAGGTCAGCTCATCTATGAGTTCAAAGTCAGATGACGATGAACGTATGGCATCGGCTGACAGTCAGATGAACGTCAAGACTTTGCCGGAAAGTGCAGTCAAGAAGAAACCTGACATCTTCTCCGACTTTGCTCAT
>ERZ1024475.27-NODE-27-length-8216-cov-49.522975_pt1 | contig 8216 bp, 3 predicted proteins | sample MGYA00520801_ERZ1024475 | MGnify/ENA primary metagenome ERZ1024475 (study PRJEB33242, sample SAMEA3444311) | Homo sapiens | biome: Host associated; feature: Gastrointestinal tract; material: Stool | place: Uganda | collected 2011-01-01 ...
AGGAGGAAAGTATGCCTTGACTTTCAAGAAGCCGCAGGACGGTGAGACCCCTCCTGCTGAAATCACGGAAACCTACGCAGAGACATAGGCATATTCTAATATCCCTTCCGCCGACTGAGGGTTATCAGCCGGCAACCTACCCAAGTAGCTCAGGGGGAAGAGCGAGACCAAATAGTCCGTCGCATGAAAATCCAGGGTCTTCAAAAGCTGGTTGAAAGACGCAGGTTCGAGTCCTGCCTTGGGTGCCAACAATTTAAATTCGAGTGATATGGAAGAGTTAGGAATCATTATATCGAATACGCTCACAGATATGCCGATAGGCTTTGATACTGAGCACGCTCACGTTAACATCTACCCTACTACACTGGGTATGATGTACCTAACGTCGCAGTTAGTAGATAGCTTGGAGCTAGACAAAGAGTTACTTCAAGCTGATCCATTCTTGGAAGCATTGCGAGTTGCAAACACCAAAAGGGAGACATGCTGCAGATTGATTGCATATCACTCACTCAATACAAAGAACGAAATACTAGACTCCAAATGCGTAAGCAGGCAGACGGAGTTAATCTTCAAAGAATGTTCCAACGAGGATATAGCTACTCTTCTCATCATCATCCTTAAAGCAAACTCATACCAGACAATAGCCAAAGAGACAGGAATGGAAGAAGAAGCGAAGCGTATGGCAAAGGTCAACGCAGCAAAGAAGTCGGAGAATAGCTTTATCTTCGGAGGCAAGACAATATGGGGAACTCTCATAGACGCCGCTTGCGAAAGATACGGATGGACATTCGATTACGTGGTATGGGGAATATCGTATAACAACCTGACTCTCATGCTCAAAGACAAGATTACTTCAATCTATCTGTCTGACGAGGAGAGGAAGAAAGCCCATATACCGGCAGCAGGGGAAGAGGTCATCGATGGCAACAACAAGGAGGCGGTCATGAAGGCGGTGATAGAGTCCGAGACCGAGATTTAACCGAAGTCTTCCTGCGCACGCACGTAAAGTTCCCATATCGAACACTCACATTTGGTGTTTCCTCGGCGATTCTTTATAACAGAGTATAAATTCAAGGAAAAATAGAACATTATGCCAAGCATTAAATTCGATACAATAGTCGAGACAGCCAAGGTCGTTTCCGGTTTTCGAGACATTCAGAACGCAGTTCATCAGACTGCCGAGAGGGTTGAGAAGGACGGAAAGTCTATTGACGATGTAATCTCGAATATACAGAACAGTATGAACATTGCCATTGGCGGTTGGAGCATTGGCAAGTTCGTCAATCAGATGATGCAGGTCCGCGGTCAGTTCCAGCAGACAGAAATGGCATTCAAGACGATGTTGCAGTCTGAGGAGAAAGCTGATGCTCTCATGAAGCAGATGATCCACACGGCTGCCATCACACCTTTCGGTGTAGAGGATGTCACAGAGGGAGCCAAGCAGCTCCTGGCATTCAACGTAGCAGCCGAGGATGTCAATAAGACGCTTATCGGATTGGGAGACGTGGCGGCAGGTATGGGCCTGAACCTTAAAGACCTCGTGATGCTTTACGGCACCACCATCGCCAAAGGTAAGATGGACACGATGGATTTGTACCAGTTCCTCAACCGAGGTATTCCTATCGCAGACGAGATAGCCAAGGTTATGGGGCTTGACGTTACCAACGCCATTAAGGAGGTGCAGAAGCAAATCAAGGCTGGCAAGGTTACCAGCGACATCTTCATCCAGGCAATGCAGAGTATGACCGCCGAGGGTAGCAAGTTCGGTGGCTTGATGGAAGCTCAGTCCAAGACTATTACCGGTCAGATAAGCAATATCGAGGATGCCATCGAGCAGATGTTCAATGAACTCGGAAAATCCCAGGAGGGTGTTATCAATACCGGATTGGGAGTCGTTTCCACTCTCGTTGAGAATTGGGAGACGGTAGGCAAGGTACTCATGACCGTTGTTGCAGCATATGGAGCATACAAGGCTGCAGTGATAGCGATGATAGCAATATCTAAGGCACAGGTAGCTTGGGAGAGTGCGAAAGCATTCTTGTCTTTAGCGAAGTCTATCACAACCGCCAAGGATGCCATGGCTCTGTTCAATTTGGTCTCTTCTTCAAACGTTCTCGGTTTAGTACTCGGTGCAGTAGCAGCAGGAGTCACGATGTTCAATCTTTTCGGCAATAGCGCTGAAGATGCAGCAACCAAGACCTCCAAGTTTACCGAGAGTGCAAATGAAGCATCAAGCAAGGTCGAGTCGCTAATCTCCATTCTGAAGACTGCAAAGGAAGGCTCCAAGGTTTACAAGGACACCATCAAGGAGCTGTCAAACATCTATGACAACTACGGGATTGCTATTGACAAGATCAAGGAAGACGAGAGCAACCTTGTGGATGTTAAGCAGCAGGAGATAGATAAATCTAAAGAACTCGTCGAGCAAATCAAGCTGGAGGCTACAGAGCGCAACAGAGCCAATGCAATCTCCAAGGCTAATGAAGACTACAACAACCGTGTTGATAGCGCTCAGCAAGCCCTTTTGGGTAAGTTGAAGGATTATGGAACCTCTAGCAGCGGTATAGCCGTCGGCATACAGAACATCGTATCTGACTCGGTTATCAAGCAGTTTGATGACCTAACACAGAAGATGGCTGGCTTGAATGAGCACTCCAAGGAGTATCAGACCTATCTGAAGCAATACAATCAGTTAGAGGCTTCTTTGATATCCGAATCTGAAAAGCTTGCTAATGCTTTCGGTTTTACAGGAGACAAGACAAGCGATGCCAGAAAGGCATTGATTGGTTATCTCTATGAACTTCGAGCTGCAAAGAAGCTGCATAGTGAAGAGGCAGATAATATCAACCGGGCGGCAGATGCTACCGAGGATTTCGGAAACAAGACCACATCTACCAAGAACAGGATAAACGCTTTGCAGAAGCAGCTCCAGGGTGCCGGCGAGGATGTACACGTTCTCTACAACCGTGTCAAGGAGTTCATGCAGAACTATTCCGAGAACAACATCAACTTCCACGTCAACTTCGATGCCAAGATACCATCGTGGATGCAGAATATGAATATTCCGGAACTGGGACGCTTAGGTAAGTACTTTTCCGCTTTGGCACGCGACCTTGCAAACAACAAGAAGTCTGGTGCGCTAGTCAATGGTAAATGGATGTCAACCAACGATATCGCCCAGCGAGGATGGGATTACACCAATGCGGCGAATACCAAGCAGACCAAGGCAGATGACGATGCCAAGAGGAAACAGCGTGAGAAGGAAGAGGCAGAAGCCAATGCCAAGAAGAACGCTGCCAAAGCCAAGAAAGCAGCCGCCGATACCAAGAAGCAGGCAGAAGACCGGAAAAAGGCCCAGGAGGAACTGAATGAGGACTTGAAGCAGCTGCAGCAGGAAAATATCGACACCGATATATCTCAGATGCAGGAAGGCACGGAGAAGAAGCTTGCTCAAATCAAGAACGACTATGCCAAGCGCAAAGCCGAGATTGACAAGCAGGAAGCAGAGTTCAAGAAGAAGAACAAGGAAGCTGGCAAGAAAGTAGCCCTTACCTCTGCTCAGTCCAATGCCCTCAATAAGGCTAGAGACCTCGCTACCCAAGAGTACAACAAGAAGCTTGATGAGGTCAACAGGGAAGCCCTCACCTCTATGCGTGACTACTTGAAGGAGTATGGCTCACTCTATCAGCAGAAGCAAGCCATTGCCGAGGAATACGAGGAGAAGATTGCTAAGGCTCAGACACAGGGTGAAAAGCTCTCTCTTCAGCAGCAGAGAAAGAAGGACCTCCAAACCATCGAGATAAATGCCATCAGACAGAACATCGATTGGGGAAGCGTCTTCGGAGACTTCGGAGCTATGTTCAAGGACCAACTGGAGCCTACCATTGAGAAGCTGCAAGAGCTGTCCAAGAGCACAACCGATGTTAACGAACAGAAGACCATACAGGAACTTATCTCCAAGCTACAAGGCTCTGCCACCATCTGGGATAGCGACATCTTCAAGAAGGTATCTGACGATATCAACACCTATCAGTCAGCCATGCAGGGCTATATTGATGCACAGGAGCGTGAGGCAGAAGCCACGAAAGCCGTCACCAAGGCGCAGGAAGACCTCGCTAAGGCTAAGAAGAGCGGTGACAAGACAAGTATCAACAAGGCTGAAGCCAACCTCTCTAGAGCGCAGGGCGTACTTGCTGCCGCATCTAACAACGTTTTGGAGTTCGGTTCATCAGTTCAGAAGGCATCATCAGACTTGCAGACATCTGCACAGAAGGCAGTTTCTCAGTTTCAGCAGCTTGAAAATGGCTTGCAGGGTCTTACATCGGGGTCGCTCAAAGGCATAGGAAACTCTATCCTAGGGCTTGACAAGCTTTTCGGTGGCTCTATGCAGAAGGACGTTGCCAACACTCTAGCAAAGGGCATCCAAGGGTTGCTCGGTAAAGATAGTGACGCAGCCAAATCTCTGACGAAAGCTTTAGGGGATAGCGGTATGGCAGGCGAAATAATCTCCGCAATACTCGGCATCCTCGATATTCTTAAAGATGGCTTCGGAACACTCATCAGCGACCTCATGGACACGGTCTTTGGCGCAGTAACGGGCATCCTCGATGATGCTTTATCGGGTGACATCGTTATGAAGCCATTGAAGAGCATCGGGAACAATGTTTCTCATATCCTCAACACGCTTTCATTCGGTGGCTTCAATAGTCTGTTCGGTGGAGACGGAAATGCAAAGAAGGTCAATGATACCATCGAAAGGCTGACAGACAGAAACACCCTCTTGCAGCAATCCATCGAGGATTTGACTGACGCAATGGAAAACTCCTATGGTTCCAAGGCAACCTCATACTACGAGCAAGCCTATAAGAATCAGCAGGAGACTAATCAGAACTACCTCGATATCGCAAAAGCGCAGGCAAGCTATCACGGTTCGCACCACTCATGGAACGCTTATTGGGGTGGCTTCGGTAGTGACGAGATGGATTGGATCAAGAAGAACGTCAAGGCAGACTTCAATGGCGACCTCTTCTCCCTCAGTCCAGAGGAAATGAAACTCCTCCGTGGCAACGTTGCCATCTGGGAGCATATCGAGAACACTGGAAAGGGTAACTATGGTGGGCGTCTGACAGAGAAGCTGAATGACTACATAGACCAAGCGGGCAAGCTGGATGAACTATCCGACAAGCTAAAGGAAAGCCTTACGCAGATTTCCTTTGACAGCATGAAGGATAGCTTCGTCTCAGACCTCATGGATATGAGCAAGTCAGCGCAGGATTTCGCAGACGATTTCAGTGAAATGATGCAGAAGGCTCTCCTCTCCTACTCCATGGAAGACCTCATCAACGGCGACTTGAAGAAGCTCTATGATGATTGGGCAAAGGCTATCAAGGACAACGATGGCAAGCTTACCGAAACAGACATTGAAGCATTCAACAAGCGTTACGATGATATAGTCCAGGAGGGCTTAAAGAGACGTGATGATTGGGCGAAGGTGACAGGCTACACTGGTTCATCATCCTCATCACAGACCGCAACAAGCGGAGGATGGGCATCTATGGGGCAAGATACCGCAGACGAGCTGAATGGTCGCTTCACGGCTCTACAGATTGCAGGAGAGTCCATCGCTCAGAACATGACTACCACCATATCACAGATGGAGAGCATCGTTACACTCGGAATCTCAACCAATGGCGCGGTATTGGAGATTAGAAACATGATGATTATGACAAACAGCTACCTCGAAGACATCGTGAAGTATTCAAAGCTCACCTATAATGACTTCGGAACAAAGCTGGATGATATGAACAGAAGATTAAAGGATATTTGACCTCTATAGGCTTTTCGCTTGTCAGCCCTTACAACTATACTCAACAATAGCAAAAGCGGCTCTCAGCGAAGCCTACGAGGTTATTTAATGATTAAACAGTTATGCTTAATGGACAACTTTACATCAATGGCAAGGATGCCTACCTTACGTGGGGCATCTTCTTAGACGAAACCGCCCTCAGTACGCTCATGACCCCTGCACCTTGCAAGGAGTTCATCAGCAACAAGTATCGCTCAAAGGACGGAAAGTCGGTTATCAAGCACAATCCTAGATTGGATGAAAGGGAGATAACGCTGGCATTCAACATGACAGCAAAGGACCCAGATACGTTCATGACGAACTATGCTAGGTTCTGCGAGGAGGTTCTTGCCAAGGGAGAGTTGGTTATCCGCACCCGATTTCAGCCTAATGTATGGTATCGGTGCATATATCTCTCCTGCACTCAATTCAGTCAGTTCATTCGGGAAATGGCAAAGTTCAGCCTAAAGCTTAACGAGCCAGACCCTAGTGACAGAGGTAAAACAAGTAAATATACAAGCTAATGATTCAGATTAAGAGAAATAACAAGGTATTCTTCACTTTAGAGGACTTCGGCGAGGGTTCTAAGCTGTCATATCAGCTTATGGACCACCATTACATCATCTTGAAGTTCACTACGGCTACTCCTATCTATTTTGAGATTGGTGATTCAGTGGAGATTCCAGACTTCGGCTACTTCGAGCTTACGTCGTCATACTTCCCTAAGCACAATGATAGTGATGGCTACGACTACGAAATGCAGATGGATGCCTACTATATGTCTTGGAAGAATAAGCTTTGCAAGTATCGCCCTCAGCACGGAGCTAATGAGACCTCCTTCAACCTCACCACTACGGTAGGTGTACACATGAACGTTATCCTCGGCAACCTAAAGGCGCTAGGGCTTACGTACAATGGCAAGGAGTTCTCTGTTGACTACACTACGTACAACAACAAGGCTTTCGATGTTCAGAAGAGATTCTTGATCGAGTACGGCTCCATCAGTATTCTTGATGCTCTCAACGCCATCTGTTCCGAAGACGCACTCAACTGCGAGTGGTGGATAGATGGCTCCATCATATACCTTGGATATTGCGAAATGGAAGGGCAGACAACATTCGAGCAGGATGTTAATGTTCTGTCTATGTCCTATTCGGAATCCAAGTCAACTTATATCACAAGACTGTACGCATTCGGCTCAGATAGGAATATCCCGAAAGGGTATTTCACTGGTGCCGATGCGGACGTCACCACCGATGGTGTAGCTACCGATTACCTCATGCTCCCTAACAAGGAAGTGGATAGTGATGGTTTCTACGCCAAGGATGGCTATCTGGAGAACGTGAATGTCGTGAAGAATGACAAGCAGGCTATCGAAGGTGTCGTTATGTTCGATGAAGAATATCCGAAGGTTGAGTGCAGGGTCAGCAGTATCAAGACCTATGATAGCACCGTTGATAACGAAGACGGAACGAAGACTACACAGACATTTTGGCAGGTCACTTCTACAGACTCTTTCACTAATAACTTCAAGGAGAGTTGGATAAAGAGTAACCTCACTTTAGGCATCAAGTTCACTAGCGGTGCTCTCATGGGTATGGAGTTCGATGTCAGATTCAAGGTTATCGACAAGGTTAACTACTTCGAGATTGTGGCAAACGACACCTACGGAAGAACTCTTCCCGATGGCGTTATGTGCCCAAAGGTTGGTGATAAGTACTTCCTGTTCAACTGGGACGCAACCAAAATTACAGATACGGACCTCATCCCTACTGCTCAGTTGTCTCTGTTCGATAGATCGAAGCAGTACTATCAGAAAACCATGATCAGCAACTCAAACTTCACCTGCACGATGGATGGCGATAAGTTCTACAATGATGGAACATACGATTACCATCCTCTCGGTGAGCAGGTAAAGCTGATTAATGATATGTTTGCGCAGGTGGACGCGGATGGCAAGCACTACCGAAACTCTCGTATCATCGGAATGGAGATACCTTTGGATATCCCTTACGACCACCCTCAGTACACTGTAGGAGAAAAGGCTGCAACAAGCCGGTTGGGTAAGTTGGAAGACAAGGTTGATTCCATCAAGGTTAATGGAATGCAGATAGGCGGCACGGGAAGCGGTAATGGTGGAGGTGTCTATGTAATTGGCATGAACGATACCACTCCTGCATCCGATAGTAACGTTTATTCTGCTAGACGCTCTAGGATGGAGTTTGTATCTAGGCTGCTGGATAACACCGCAAAAGGTACAGTTACCTGGGAAAAGGTACAGAAGTTCTTGCAGGGCTTGACAGCAGAAGACTTATCCCAGTTCAAGAAAGGCGCAACCTTCGGAGAGTTCATTCAGGGAATGCTCTTCGGT
>ERZ1024475.29-NODE-29-length-7871-cov-50.235670_pt1 | contig 7871 bp, 16 predicted proteins | sample MGYA00520801_ERZ1024475 | MGnify/ENA primary metagenome ERZ1024475 (study PRJEB33242, sample SAMEA3444311) | Homo sapiens | biome: Host associated; feature: Gastrointestinal tract; material: Stool | place: Uganda | collected 2011-01-01 ...
CCCGTTTTGTCCTGCCATAGAAAAATTTGGTTTTCTTTTGGCCGTTTACAACAATGGGCAAGGTTTCCTGCCACCTTCCGTCTGCGCGTTTGTACATTGAATTTTCCTCCTGTGTGTGCTACACTAGCAGGGACTGGCAGCGTAGCAGCGTTGTCTAGTCGGGTTTATAGGGGGAGCCGCCTGCACTCGAACTTTGGGCGGTTCCCCTCTTTTTGTTCAATATGTCCATGCTTCCGCCTTGCAATAGTACAGCGTCCCTGCTATACTGGTACCGATGCAACGCGGAGAAGTTGAAAAATGTTGCAGATTTCTCCTAGCCGTGGGGGCTAGGTGCAGAAAAGCCGTCTGGGAATTCAGGGTCCCGGACGGCTTTTCTTTATGCGTCAACGTCGATTTGGAACGTTGCAGATTGTTCTTTTGAATTGCCGTCATACTGGTCAACGATGATCTTAAAGGTTCCGGCATTGTCAACACCAAAACAAGCTTGTGCCTTGCAGGTGGCACCAACAGGGGTTTCCTGGGGATTATCAACGATGTTCCCAGGGTATGTATAGCCCATATTACTAGAGCTATCCACAACACGCATAGAACTCAAATCCAGGTACAGACCATTCATCATGCCCATGGCATCCTCATAGCCGGTGTTGGTGTAGGTGTAATTTACCATATACACGGCGGTGGGGTTTTTGTCCGAAAATTCGTTTCGATCAGAAATGGTTTCCACGGAATCGATGGTTAGCGTCCACTGCCCGTCAACCGTCCAGGTATCGCCGATCTTGTACACGGTTTCTTCGTCCTTGGCAACGTCGGCGGCCTGGGTGGTATCCCCTGCGCCGTTATCGCCGGTATCAGTTGTCGTGCCAGCATCACCACCGCCGCAGGCGCACAATGTCAGGGCCAGGGCGGAACCGAACAGAATAGCAGCTATACGCTTTTTCATTGGGCACCGTCCACTTTCTCCAGGGTGGCGGTGATGGTGCTACCGTCCACAGTCACGTCATAGGTGATCTTGCCGTCCTGGTAGGTGAATGTCTTGGTTTCGTCCGGGGATGCCATGAGCGCGGTGCTAGTCTGTTCTGTGTCGTTCTGAGAATCCCAGGTATAGGGTTCGTCTGCCGTGGTGGGTGCGGTGTAGGTACCAGCCCAGTACAGCATAGAATCACCATCTACCACCCAATCGACCGTGATAGAATCATCGGTGATGGTGGCTTTCTGGCTCACCTCATCGGATAGCTTGGCTTCCCATTCGCCCACCAGACTAGGTGGGGTTGCCTGCTCGGAATCCGCTGCCGGTGCATCCGCCGTGCTACCATTGCTTCCGCAGGCGCACAGGGACAGCATCAACAGGGTACCAGTCAGGCCTGCTAACACTCTCTTATTCATTTTTACCTCCAAATATATTTATTGCCGCCCTCCAGCGGCTTGGGTACACAGTAAAAGGACGTTTTACAAAAATGTGTCCATCATCCAAAGACAAGTAAGCCTTTACTTTATTACCAAAAAGTGGTAAATTCTTAGATAGAACAAAATCTTCCCTTCCCAAATACCGAACGAAACAGGTGAGCATAATGGAAAGGACGCTTTTGATGGCACAGATTCGCGCAGTTTTGGAAGGGCTGAACGAACGGCAGTTGCACATTGTTTACCGGTGGCTTTTGCAATTCCACGGTAACGCAGGAACGGGGAGGATCACATGAAATACACAACCACCTACGGAAACAACGACAAACTAACCGACATCATCAATCAGTGCGCCGAACCGCGCAGGGTGCTAACCCTGCTTGCCCTTCTGGTCGAACCAGGTCCGAATCAAAGAAACAATACCAGAAAGAAATTCTAGATCGGCGTCGGTCAAATGTTCGCCGGGCTGGGTAATACCGAGGGCCACTAGAACATTTTCGACATCTTCCTTAGAAACAAGATCCTTCTGCTTCGCAGGCTGCGGGGCAGGGGGGTCTTTTTCTATTTTGTCTGTCAGACCGATAAGGAAATCAACCGTCGTATTGCAAAGTATGGAAATAGGGATAAGATACTCTGTTTTTGGGTCCGATCTTCCTGTTTCGTATCCGCTCAGCGTAGTCAAAGCTACACCGAGTTTATCAGCAAGTTCTTTCTGTGTAAAGCCTGCATGGATACGCGCTTCTCTTATTCTTAGCTTCATTTTTCGATTCTCCTTGTACTCCTTGGTACGTTTAGAATATAACATATGAAAGTCAGAATGTCAACGGAAAAATTACGAGATTTGCGTAATTTTTTTCTAAAAACCCTTGACAATTACGAGAAACGCGTATATACTAGCATTGTGATTACGAGAAACGCGTACCGCAAGGAGGTGACAAAAATGACTTTTCCTAACATCGAGGCGGAACGTGGCCGAAAAGGTATCCCGAAGTACAAGGTTGCCCAGGTTTTGGGCGTCACCCCAGAAACCTATAACAGTTATGTGCGGGGCGTTACCTTTATCCCGGCAAACAATCTGATCAACTTGTGTAAGCTGTTCGGTTGTTCGTCGGACTACCTGCTAGGTCTTAGCGACAGACGTGAGAGCCGCTGAAAGGAGGCGATACCATGGCGAAGAAATTTGTGGTCAAACCAGAGAACGGCAAGGTTGCCGTCCTGGTTGACGGGACGGAGATCGAGGACGTTACCGCCTACACCGTCCGGGAACACGCCGAGAACGGCTATGCGGAAGTCACGCTGTCTTTCATCGTGTGGGACAAGTGGCTGGTGTTCAAGGGCGATGATACCGATGGGGCGAAGAAGCCTGACCCGGCCTATCTGAAAGTTCTGCAAGAGGACCTGGCCCACGCGAAAACTCGGCTGGAAAACGCCGACCCGGAAGGTAAGTTGTACGCACTGCAAGTGCTGTACGAAGTAGCACGGGAGATCGACCGCTACATGGCTTACAACAAGGAAAGGGGGAAGGAAGATGGAGAAAGCGACGTTTCACGACCATCTGACCCGTCTCCGGGAACTGTTTCCTGAGCGGGAGACAATCACGGTGGCGGAAGCCGCCCGACTGGTGGGGTGTAAGCCCCAGACCTTGCGGGAGAGCCGCGATTTCCCGATGAAGCCCGTTGGACGGGCGAAGCGGTACCATGTAGTACCTATCATCAACCTGGCCCGTTGGATGGCCTGCTGAAAGGAGAAAAACCATGACTGTACAGGAAATCAAGGAGCGCAACACTGCGCGGGAATGGGCTGATATCGAGGCCCTGGTACGGGCTATCAGCCCCACATTGGAGAAGAACGCCAAGAAACGGCGTGACGAGGAAGTCCGCAAGGCGCGGGAAGCACGTCGCAAGCGTATCCGCAACCGGCGCAAGGCGAACATCAACGCCGCCCTGCATAACGCCGGTATCCCGCTGCGGTTGGTGTGATGCCATGAAGCACGAATTTACGGTGTCCGCTCAGAAGCCGTGGAGGGATACCAAAGCGGGTAGCGCTGGACGTCGTGGGCCCTACCGTAAGGGTGAAAACCCGGAGCTGGTTGAAATCTGCTTGAAATGCCCGCGTGAGACGTGCAGGCCGAATGACTGCAAGTATTTGCAGAACCCACGGGAAAAGTTTCCGATTCCACCCTATTTTGCCGTTCGTCTTCGGGCTGGGTGGTCGAAAGCCAAGCTGGCCCGGCAGTACGGCGTCACGGTCTACCGGGTGCGGAAGTGGGCCGAAAAGCTAGGCAAATGAAAATGCCGCCCACAGGGGCCGAAACCCTGTAAGCGGCAAAGAAAAGAAAAACTACCGACAATATACCAGAAAGGACGGGATTTGTCAAATGGAAAACAATGAACAGAAGTGGGAACTGTTCCCAATGAATATCAGCCTTTCGCTGTCTGCGGAAAAGGCGAAGATGTTCGTTGCATCTGATTTCGATGACTTCATCGACTTCCTGATCGAAAACCACCCCTACGCTGTGTACCGCTTTTTCGTTGAACGCGACGAAGCGCTGAAAGGCTGGATTCAGGAAGGGGGTATGACCGTTGACGTTATTCGAGATTGATGCTGCAATCCTGGCAGCTATCGCCCACGGAACAGACCCGGAGACGGGCGAGATCAACAACCTGGACGAACTCATGGGCCTACAAATGGAGCGGGAACAGAAGATCGAGAACATCGCCTGCCTGGTGAAGAACCTGAAAGACGATGTGCGCGGACTGAAAGCGGAGGCCCAGGCCCTCACCGAGCGCCGCCGGGTGGCGGAGAACAAGGTCGCACGGTTGGAAGCCGTGCTTGATGAGGCTCTGGATGGGCAGAAGTTTAGCACTCCCCGCTGTGTGGTATCCTTCCGCAACAGCAGGGCCGTAGAGGTGGACGACGAGGATGCCTTGATTAACTGGGCTTGCCTGAATGGGCAGGAAGATAATTTCGTCCGCTACCGCGCCCCGGAGATCAACAAGGCCAACCTGTTGCGGTACCTGAAAGAAGATCACCCGCTGGACCCGCCTGGTGTGCGGCTGGTGGAACGGCGTAGTCTGGGGGTGAAATGATGGGCGTGTATGCGAAACTGCTGGAAATCCAGCAGGCATTGAAAGCCCCCAAGGGCCAGAGGAACGATTTCGGCAAATACAACTATCGCAGTTGCGAGGATATCGTCGAGGCTGTTAAGCCCTTGCTGGGCGAACAGAAAGCCGTGTTGACCATCTCCGACGAAATCAAGATGATTGGGGAACGGTACTACATTTTCGCCACCGCTTCCATTGTGGACGCAGAGACCGGCGAACGGGTGGAAGTCACCGCCCAGGCCCGTGAAGCGGACAGCAAGAAAGGGATGGACCCGTCACAGGTTACGGGGGCAACTAGCTCCTACGCCCGTAAATACGCTCTCAACGGGCTGTTGGCAATCGATGATACCAAGGATGCAGATGCCCAGGCACCGGCACAGCAAACCAACCTGCCGAAGTGTGAGATGTGCGGTGGTGATATCACCGCCGATATCCTAGGAGACGGCAAGCTGTACTCCCCGGACCAAATCGCACGGGCCACCAAAAAGCAAACCGGGCAACAGATTTGCTCGGAGTGTATGCGGAAGTTGAAGCATGAAACCGCCACTTGAGATTATCAAAGGCCGGATCACCGGCTACGATGAGCGGACAGGGGAGCTGCTGATTAGGGCGGCGTATCCAGATTGGGCAACGATGATTAAACGGGAGTTCAAATCCTGCCTAGTCCAGCCCATAGACAGCCGCCCACTCTCCGACAAACAGCGCCGCGCCTGCTACGCTCTAATCGGTGAGATAGCCGACTATACCGGGGAGGGCAAGGACCCCACCAAGGAACGGATGAAGTTAAAGTACCTGATGGAGGACACCCAGGCTATGGGGGAAACGCTGTTTTCCCTGTCAAACGCCCCCATGTCCCTAGTGTGCGGGTTTCAGCGGTTTTTAGTACGGTTCATCTTGGATTGGGACATTCCGACTAGGTTCCCGCTGTTGGATATGGTGGACGATGTGGGTGATTACCTGTATCACTGTCTGCTGGTAAAAAAATGCTGTATCACGGGCCGAGCGGCGCAACTCCACCACATTGACCGGGTGGGCGCAGGGCGAGATAGGACGGACATAGTGCATGAGGGGATGGAGGTTCTGCCTCTGTCCCCGGAGATGCACCAGTTAGCCCACACAATGCCAGATAGCGAGTTTTTTGAGCGGTACCACCTTCCGAGTGGTATCATCCTGGATAAAACGCTCTGCAAGGTCTGGCACTTGAAAAGGAGGAAGGACAATGGAAAACCTGTTGCTGACCAATAAGGAAGCGGCTGATTGCCTGAGAATCAGCGTTGCAACGCTTGATTGCATTCGGAAACGCGGGTTGGTCACGCCTATCAAGATCGGCACTAGAGTGTATTACACTCCCGCCGAACTGCGCCGCCTTCTGGAAAAGAAGGAAATCCCGACATTCCTTCGGTATGACGAAGTCGTACCGTACAAACTGTAACGAAAGGAAGATACCATCATGGTAAATCATACGATCTTGCAGGGCCGTTTAGTGGCCCTGCCTGAACTTCGACACACCCAGAACGGCGTAGCCGTTACGTCCTTCCGGGTGGCTTGGAGCCGCAAATACAAAGAAACAGAAACCAAGCTGTTTCTCAACTGCGTGGCGTGGCGGGGCACCGCTGAGATGCTCTGCAAGCATTTCGGCAAAGGCCAGGAGATCGCTGTCGAGGGCGAGTTGAACACTCGCGGTTACACCGACCGGGACGGGAACGACCGGCAGATTACGGAGCTGATCGTGTCGCAGGCTCATTTCTGTGGGCCGAAGGGCGGCGGGAGCAACCAGCCGAGCGGGAACTATGCTGAACCGGAGTTCAGTGACCTCACAGGAGATGATGAAGAGCTGCCCTTCTGATAGGGCGGCTCTGAGGAGGGAACAACCCAAATGTTGCCGTACATAAAAATCTATCGGGATTTCATCGACGTAGCCAAAGAACTGGATGATGAAGAACGCGGAAGGTTATTCTTGGCAATCATGCAGTATGCCAACGGTGAAGAAGTCCCGCCCTTGAAAGGGGCAGAGAAGATTGCATTTGTCGTTCTTCGGTCCCAAATTGATCGAGACGATGCCGCACATGATGAATACGTTGAAAAGCAACGGGAAAATGGGAAGCGCGGCGGACGTCCTAAAAAAGACAAGCCGGTAAATAAAAACCCAAAAAAACCAACCCTTAAAAAGCAAAACCCAAAAAACCTTGATATAGACATTGACATAGACACTGACATAGACATAGACATAGACACTGACGTTGATATAGACATAGACGGAGAAGATAGCGCGGAGCCGGAAACCGTCTCCCCGCCGGTTATCTCCCTGCCGCTGAATGATGGGAGCTTTTACCCAATCTCCCAGGAGCAGTGCCATGAATGGGCGGGCCTGTACCCTGCTGTCGACGTGATACAGCAGCTTCGGGGTATGGTTGGCTGGTTGAATGCCAACCCAAGCAGACGAAAAACGAAACGCGGCATCAACGCATTTGTCAACCGGTGGTTGTCCAAGGAACAGGATCGTGGCGGTAGTAAAACGTCCCCCGCCAAGGGTGGAACGGGGTTTGAAACGTCAAACCCATTCCTGGAATTGCTAAACGAGGAGCGTGGATTGAGTGGATAGAACTGAAACCCTGGCTATCATGTCTGTTCTGAAAGCGGCCTATCCGAGCTATTACCGCGACATGAAGCGGGCCGATGCTGAAAGCGTGGTTGCCCTGTGGGCGGAGATGTTCGCCGGTGATGATTACGCTGTTGTTGCCGCCGCTGTGAAGGGCCTGATTGCCACGAAAGCCGATTCATTCCCGCCCCCCATCGGGGCTGTGAAAGCCAAAGTCCGGCAAATTTCCAACCCGGACGAAATGACGGAACAGGAGGCGTGGGCGCTGATTTCCAAAGCTCTGCGTGATGGATATTACAACGCAGAGGCGGAATTCGCTAAACTGCCGCCGCTGGTGCAGGACGTTGTACACGATCCCAGGCAGTTGCGGGAATGGTCGATGATGGATGAATCGACTGTGCAGTCTGTGGTTGCATCAAATTTTCAGCGCAGTTTCCGAGCCAAGGCCCAAAGCAGGCGGGACTTCGAGGCCCTGCCCAAAGACGTGCAGGCGTTGGCAAAAACATTTGCCGCCGCCCTGCCTCAGATGCCGGAGGAACCCAAACCGGCGGCGTTGCCGCCCAGGGTGCGGACGGTGGATGATATTCGGGCGGATATGGAAAAAACGCGGGAAATCCTGATGCAGCAGGCCGGGACGAAGAAGAAGCCTGCCGCTTACACGCCGCCCACGCCGGTAGACTGGGAACGGCAGAGACATGATGCGTTGCGGCGGTTCAGGGAGGTGGCGCAGTGAGCGAACCTAGACGGGTGGCTTTTTTCACCATCCC
>ERZ1024475.33-NODE-33-length-7172-cov-24.219193_pt1 | contig 7172 bp, 8 predicted proteins | sample MGYA00520801_ERZ1024475 | MGnify/ENA primary metagenome ERZ1024475 (study PRJEB33242, sample SAMEA3444311) | Homo sapiens | biome: Host associated; feature: Gastrointestinal tract; material: Stool | place: Uganda | collected 2011-01-01 ...
ATGTGTTCTTCGTCGTATGTGAGAGTAAGCCAGTAGTTTGCCTTCCACATTTTGGCTTCGAGGTAACATCTGTCGGCCCACTGTTTCGAATACTCGAGACGGCAGCCGGTACACTTGCCGCACGGTATGATAATTCTTTCGTCCGTGTAGGGATTGACCCCTTTACTCAAAAGTGATTCCGGCGCCGTCTTCCAGTTTTCGTTCCGGAGGTCCCCGTATATATACACGGAACCGTCCTTCTTTCGCCATCCTATCATTGGCGTATAGCATGGCATTTTTGGTCCTCCATTTGCACTCAGCTCCATTATAGCTTGTTGTAATGGAGCTGAGTGACAGAAATTACAGTCTCATCGGCCCATAAAGCCGGCGAGAAGTTTCCCAAACTCGGCCTTCGACTGGTGTTGCTCGTGAATCGACAGCTTGATGATGTCTCCCAGAAGACCAAGTCCGTCTTTGACGATGCCCTTCGCGCTGGTCGCCTGTTTACCGCTTGCGGAGTATCCGCGGCCCTGGGACCCGGATGCTGAAAAACCTTGTCCGGTTGACCCAGAAGAGGTGAATCCGGACCCTTGTGCACCTCCGCCCATGGACCCCGATGCCGCAAAGCCCCCTCCCATGGCCCCAGAGGGCGTAGAAGCCCCCTGATTGAGTGCGGCTAGTATAGGATTAAGGCCAGCGGCTTTAAGGTCATTTACGGCCCTCTGATAGCTTGTATTGGACATCTCAGTTTGGTACTTTCTCTGAAGCTCAGCTTGCTGGGCTTCCCACTGCATGGCTTGTTGTGCAGATGCAGTTTGGAATTCTCTGTTCGCTTGCGCCTCAGCTGCCTGCCAGTTACGGTTTATCTCAGCTTGCTGAGCATCCCAGTTCATCGCCTTCTGATTTATGGCTTCTTGCCATTGGCGATTCAGGGCTGCTTCGCTGGCGCTGAACTGCATGGCCTGTTGTGCGCTGCTTTGTTGGAATTGGCGGTTGAGTGCAGCTTGCTGGGCATCCCAATTCATGGCCATTTGTGCGCTGGTCATCTCATTTATGAACGCCTGCTGCGCAGCTTGCTGGTTGCGTTGCCAATCCCGGTCAGCAATCTGTTGTTCATATTGGACGTTCCAGTTATCCTTTGAGGGATAATTTGCTCCAGTAGCAAATGCCCCCTTGAAAAAGTCCAGGAATCCCATTCTTGGTTTCCCCCTTAGTGATGGTCAATCAGTCCAGGGATACTGTAGATAGGCATCGGCCGCGTGCATTTGCACTTAAACCAGAAGTCTGCAATGTACTGGTCTTCCAGTGTGGACTGTACGGCTAGTGTTCTGTCTACGTTCTTGTAGGTTTCCTGTATCCATTCTGCCGAAAGTTTCGGCAGTTCTTCGTAATAGTCCGCGTAGTGCCACGCGTCCAGGCTTCCGTTGACGTTGCTTCGGAATGCCGAGCTTACCCGGCTCGGTTTATACCGGTATTCTGCCCAGGCTTCTTGATAGCCGAAGGCTTGTTCGTTTATGGGTTTATCTCCCTGCAGGTAGATTTCTTTGTTTAGGATGGCCTGTTCTCCGATGTTTGCTAGAGCCGGCCAATAGAAATCAAATCGATTTTTCCGGTTCCAGATTTTTTCCAGTCCTTGCTGATAGGTGTGTTCGGTTCGGACACACGCCAGTCCCAGCACGTACCCGTGTTCTACGAAAGAGTGCTTGAAATAGCTTCCCTGGTTGCCTGTAAGGGAATAGGCACCAGTGTTGCCCTGTGGTGTAGTTCCTTCCATCGTACCAGATGTCTGTATGACTTGGTCGATGTTAATCGGTATCCGCTCGCCTCCCAGGTATTCAGGTCTCTGAAGCCTGGCATCCGGGGACGTTACTCCAAAATGAGATTTTATTATCTCAATATATCTCGTACCGCCTCGTGCATCTCGTTCATACAGTCTTTGCAACTGGAATGCCAGCCGCAGTTCGTTGATAGTTGCGCTGGTTGCTTCTGTCAGATTTGCGTAGAGGTTTGCAGGTATCAGGTTGCCGTTTAGGAGATCTGTGTTTGCGCTGGTATGATTCAGTGTTCCTTTTCCGGTTCCGGTTGGTGTTACTACTAGGTTTGCTTGGCTGTTTATAGGGGTGTTTGATGTAAATCTTAGGCTTGGACTTGAGCCTGTTACTCCCGTTATGTCGGTTGTCATTGTGATAACCGGCGCAGTGCTGCCCAAAGGCAATAGTACATCCGGTCCCTTCTGAGGCTCGGGAAGAGCTCCTGTGAAGTAGTCGAAGTATTTGTTTACCGGCAGAAGATTGGCTCCTGTTAAGGCCGCTTGGTTCTGATTTACGATAGGGTTTATTTCAGGGACCAGGTGTGTTCCATTGGTTTGTGAATCGCCGGTGTCGATGAGGACCGGGTCCTGTAGGTTCTGGTCCCGAAACCATTCGTTCCATATTAGACAGTATGCTCTAAACGGAAGATGATTGACGGTCCAATTTGCATTGTTCTGTGGAGCCCCAGGTCCTATTAGCGTAGGAATGCCCATATAGTCCGCCAGGGTCCCTTTTTCCCAGCCGACTACAGTTCCGTTTCCAGATGGAGGTGCCATCTGCGGAATGCTGTATTCTATAGTCTGTTCCCACTTGCTTGTTGTGTTTTCGCCGTTGAATTCTTTCCAGTGGTCCCAAACTAGCCGGTTTGGTACGAAGAAAAAGTAAATGTCCAGGTTGGCGTTGTCCATGACCGGGAAGATAGGTGTACTTCCCCGTATAATGGCCGAAGTCTTCATTTCGAAAGTGTCCCCAGGTAAAACCTCGTCCACATAGATGGGCACTAATTTGCCCGCATTAAACGTTGTTTTGTGCCCACTGGAGCGGTCAAAGGTGGACCGCTGTATGTCTACCTGCGGAGCTTGTGCGAAACGGCTGTTACTGTTTCGGTTCATTTTTTGTTCCCTCCTGCGCTTTTGGTTCAGGTTCCTTGGGTTCAGGTTCCTTGTTCTTCAGCTTTTCCAATCCTTCCCCTGAAAGGATTTCCGCCATGAAAACGGTCGGGTCGTTTCCGAATTTTTCTTTGATGTTGATAGGCAGCGACGCGAATTTTGCCTGCACGTCCTGGATGCGCTTCTGCGCCTCGATGATGTTTGTCGGCATATCGCTGATGTCGGCATAGATGCCGCTTTCGTGTCCCAGTGCCGTCGGGTCCCCTTCTTCAAATCTCCGGATGATGTTTTCGATTTTCGTCGGTTCCAGGCATTCCTGGATTTTCTCGTAAATGTTTTCCCGGCCGACTACTTTTAAAACCTTCGCTCCGGTTTCGGTGTCCACGTCAATGACGCATTTTTCAGCCCATTCACTTCCCGCTGGAGTCGGTTTTCGTTCCGGTAGATTCAGCCGGCTGTAAAATCTTGGCGTGTTTGAGATTGTTTTTTCCACGTGAGACTACCTCCTGTTTTGATATTGTGAGTTCGTTTTCCTCGGTGTCGATGTCCGCCATCCGGCAGAGGACCAGGGACCGTGCGTCGAATTCCTTCGTCGCTTTGTGGAAATTTCCGCTGGCGTCCTTGTCGTTTTGGTGGATGCTCATCATGATAATCTGGTGTAGTTTGGTGTCGTAGATGCTGTACAGATAGCCTTTCAAAGTCTGATACCTCCTCGCATAATTTTAGGCGTGATGTTGATTTGCTTCGTGGTCCCTGCGGTGCGCATAAACATTCTGTGGTCCCCTCGTCTTGCTTTACGTCTGTATGCCATCGTCATCACCTCCTTCCTGCTTGATATTATCATATTCCTTCGCGCTGACGTTTGCAAGTAGCCGGAAGGAAATCCACGCGTTTTTGGTTTCTGTGGCCTTCTCCATCATGATAAGTTCGTCCAGGACCTTCGCTTGCTTGTTGGTTAGATTAAACATTGTTTTTGTCTCCCTTCCCGTATGCCGTTTTGATTTTGTCAAAGTCTTCCAGCAGTTTGCAAAGCGCTGTGAATGCTTCGTAGTCCATTTCTCGGAATGCCTTATCGGCCCGTGCCCTTGTGATGTTAATCATCATATCCTGTATTTGCATCGAAATTTCTCCTCCATGATTTTTTCAAATGCGTATTTTGGATTTTTGCTGTGTCTGACTTCTCCGTTTTTTGTTTTCCATGCGTAGACTTCTTCGTACCAGTCAGTTTCTCCCTTCTTGTAGGTTCTTACCCATTTTAGCGCGTCATCGCCGTACCATCTTGTTATCTCCTCCATTTCTTCTTGGCTGAAAGCCACTTCTGTCTGTCTGGTCATAAATTTTTCGACCAGCCTTCCGATTCCCTCGTGTGCAATCATGCTGCCGATTAGTACGTACGTGCTTTTCATTGTTTTTATCTCCTTTCTTTTCTTTATCTTAATTATATCATTTTTTTAATTTTTTGCATTAATTATTTTTTTATGTTTTTTCAACTATTTTTCGATTTTTTGTAAAGGTTCGTCCCTTTCCTTATTGGCCTGCTGGCCATAAAAGCGTCGGGGGCCCCTTTAGGGTGCCGGCGCGGCCAGCACAAAGCCCCTGGGATTTCTCCCAGGGGCTTCCTTCACGTCACAGCTTGCGTTGGAGTGCTTTTATAGTGTCCTGCTTAACCTGTTCCTCAAGTTTATAATATTCTATTCGCGGTAATGTTGTTTTTCCAACAAGTCGATATTTGAACTGGTGCTCTGCCACCTCTTTGCGCAGTGCCTGTATCTCCTTAAATTTGTCCGGATTTTCCAGTTTAAACAACTTGTCGAAATACTTTGGTGGTTTTCTGGTCTGTGCGCCCCCTTTCGCTTTTGCATATGCGATACCGTCCTTGCTGTATATTTCATCCTTGTGCGCTTCATAGTACCCGTATCCGATTCCAGGCTTTCTGGAGCAGAGGCAGAATTCCGGATTTATTCCGGCTTCTGCGTACTCCTGTTTTGCCCATTTTCCTTTGCGCTTTTTCATCATGTAGCGCGCGGTATAGGCAGCCGTCAGCCATGAATTTCGGTTTATGGTTACATTTCCCATGCCCCATATTTTACTGACCTCCTCGGATTGGAATACTGCGAATCCATTCTTGTTTGCGATGAGTTCTAGGTCTGGTATCACAAAGTTGAATAAGATGACATGAAAGTGAGGTCGGTGATTCTGTTCCCCGTATTCTCCGCACGCGTAGAATCTCACATTGGGATTATTGTGTACTCTTTTCCATCGTTCCCGGATACGCTTCATAAAGTCTTGCAGGTCTTTTTTGTACAGGCTTGCCACTTTGATGACTTCGCCTGTCTTTTTATCCACTGCAGGGACCAGGAGGTGCTTTATGTGTTCTTCGTCGTATGTGAGAGTAAGCCAGTAGTTTGCCTTCCACATTTTGGCTTCGAGGTAACATCTGTCGGCCCACTGTTTCGAATACTCGAGACGGCAGCCGGTACACTTGCCGCACGGTATGATAATTCTTTCGTCCGTGTAGGGATTGACCCCTTTACTCAAAAGTGATTCCGGCGCCGTCTTCCAGTTTTCGTTCCGGAGGTCCCCGTATATATACACGGAACCGTCCTTCTTTCGCCATCCTATCATTGGCGTATAGCATGGCATTTTTGGTCCTCCATTTGCACTCAGCTCCATTATAGCTTGTTGTAATGGAGCTGAGTGACAGAAATTACAGTCTCATCGGCCCATAAAGCCGGCGAGAAGTTTCCCAAACTCGGCCTTCGACTGGTGTTGCTCGTGAATCGACAGCTTGATGATGTCTCCCAGAAGACCAAGTCCGTCTTTGACGATGCCCTTCGCGCTGGTCGCCTGTTTACCGCTTGCGGAGTATCCGCGGCCCTGGGACCCGGATGCTGAAAAACCTTGTCCGGTTGACCCAGAAGAGGTGAATCCGGACCCTTGTGCACCTCCGCCCATGGACCCCGATGCCGCAAAGCCCCCTCCCATGGCCCCAGAGGGCGTAGAAGCCCCCTGATTGAGTGCGGCTAGTATAGGATTAAGGCCAGCGGCTTTAAGGTCATTTACGGCCCTCTGATAGCTTGTATTGGACATCTCAGTTTGGTACTTTCTCTGAAGCTCAGCTTGCTGGGCTTCCCACTGCATGGCTTGTTGTGCAGATGCAGTTTGGAATTCTCTGTTCGCTTGCGCCTCAGCTGCCTGCCAGTTACGGTTTATCTCAGCTTGCTGAGCATCCCAGTTCATCGCCTTCTGATTTATGGCTTCTTGCCATTGGCGATTCAGGGCTGCTTCGCTGGCGCTGAACTGCATGGCCTGTTGTGCGCTGCTTTGTTGGAATTGGCGGTTGAGTGCAGCTTGCTGGGCATCCCAATTCATGGCCATTTGTGCGCTGGTCATCTCATTTATGAACGCCTGCTGCGCAGCTTGCTGGTTGCGTTGCCAATCCCGGTCAGCAATCTGTTGTTCATATTGGACGTTCCAGTTATCCTTTGAGGGATAATTTGCTCCAGTAGCAAATGCCCCCTTGAAAAAGTCCAGGAATCCCATTCTTGGTTTCCCCCTTAGTGATGGTCAATCAGTCCAGGGATACTGTAGATAGGCATCGGCCGCGTGCATTTGCACTTAAACCAGAAGTCTGCAATGTACTGGTCTTCCAGTGTGGACTGTACGGCTAGTGTTCTGTCTACGTTCTTGTAGGTTTCCTGTATCCATTCTGCCGAAAGTTTCGGCAGTTCTTCGTAATAGTCCGCGTAGTGCCACGCGTCCAGGCTTCCGTTGACGTTGCTTCGGAATGCCGAGCTTACCCGGCTCGGTTTATACCGGTATTCTGCCCAGGCTTCTTGATAGCCGAAGGCTTGTTCGTTTATGGGTTTATCTCCCTGCAGGTAGATTTCTTTGTTTAGGATGGCCTGTTCTCCGATGTTTGCTAGAGCCGGCCAATAGAAATCAAATCGATTTTTCCGGTTCCAGATTTTTTCCAGTCCTTGCTGATAGGTGTGTTCGGTTCGGACACACGCCAGTCCCAGCACGTACCCGTGTTCTACGAAAGAGTGCTTGAAATAGCTTCCCTGGTTGCCTGTAAGGGAATAGGCACCAGTGTTGCCCTGCGGCGTTGTTCCTTCCATTGTACCAGATGTTTGGATGACCTGGTCGATGTTAATCGGGATTCGTTCGCCGCCCAGGTATTCAGGTCTCTGAAGCCGGGCATCTGGAGACGTTACTCCAAAATGTGGAAGGCAAACTACTGGCTTACTCTCACATACGACGAAGAACACAT
>ERZ1024475.35-NODE-35-length-6892-cov-7.768904_pt1 | contig 6892 bp, 6 predicted proteins | sample MGYA00520801_ERZ1024475 | MGnify/ENA primary metagenome ERZ1024475 (study PRJEB33242, sample SAMEA3444311) | Homo sapiens | biome: Host associated; feature: Gastrointestinal tract; material: Stool | place: Uganda | collected 2011-01-01 ...
AGCATGAAAAACAGAAAAATAAAAAAATAAAAATAAAAATTTCGAGCAGGAATGATTTGCGCTTCGATGAGTATCAAGGGTTTGGTGTTTAATGTGATGCCGTCGAGTGATTTTCGTTACCTTCATGGTTGTTATTACCTTTTTACCGGTGAGATATACGAGCCTGTCAGTCCGGAATTGATAGGCAAGGCTGTTGAGGAGTGGATGATTCGGATGAGGGTAAGTAGTAGGATTCTTCACTATTCGAGAAAGAAGTTTCAGGACGAGGCTCGTCTTTCGATACGTATCAACAATCCGTTTTGTCCTGTGTTCCATATCAAGGCTTATCAGAACGGTGTTGTTGACTTTACGGACGGTGTGCTTCGTCCTTTTTCCGCGAAGTACCATGTGATATACAAGCATCCTTACAAGTATGACCCTTCTGCCAAGTGTCCGATGTGGCAGTCTTTTTTGCGTACTGTCTTGCCGGAGAAGGACAGCCGTCTGATATTGCAGATGTACTTGGGTCTTTGCACTTACGACCGTGGCAAGATGATAGACAAGGTTGAGAACTGCCTTATGCTGTTCGGCACCGGTTCCAACGGCAAGTCCGTCATTTATGAGACCATCACCGGCATATTCGGCAGGGAGAACGTTTCTTCTATGGGTTTGTTGTCCTTGATTAAGGGTGGTGACGAGAGGCTAAGGAACATAGCTCGGATTGACGGCAAGTTGGTGAACATGTGTCCGGAGATACAGGCTCGTGACATATCCGGCTATGAGGATGCCTTCAAGACCTTGTGCTCCGGTGAGATGGTGTATGGGCGTAACATAGGCGGCAATGTCTACGAGGTTCGTAATGTCCCTTGGATGATATTCAACATGAACAACCTTCCCAAGGCATCCGATTCGAGCTACGGGTATTTCAGGCGTTTCCTGTATGTCATCTTTGAGAACATCATACCGGAAGAGATGCAGAACAAGCACCTCGCCGATGATTTGAAGCAGGAGTACCCCGGCATATTGAATTGGATTATCAGGGGTGGCAAGTATCTGAAGCAACGGCATTTTGTCTTTCCGAAGAGCGAGAACAGCGAGAAGCAGAAGCTTATTGTCATGGGTGAGAGCAACATCACCTATTCTTGGGCTTTTGCGAGGGGTGTCCGTCCTTCCGCCAATGCCAAGGGCGAGCTTTTCACATGGATAAGGGTTTCCGACATGTATTCCGATATGGTCAAGTATGCGGAAGCCAACGGGTTTGAGGCTGTAGATGACAAGGTTTTCGGTCGTCAGATGGCGAAGTTGGGCTTTGGCAAGTTGAGCAAGAGACGGGATGCCAAGGGCATGCTTTACAAGGTGTTCGGCTGTAGTGAGGCTGAATTGAAGACTCCGGTGCCTATTGTCGCTGACATGGAGATGGACTTTGACGGGTATAACGGTGATGTGGAATATGACTCGGAGGATTTGTAGAACAATAAAATAACATTTGATTATGAAAGACGGAGAAGTATTGCGTATCGGCAACTGGATTGCCGAGAAGATTGAAATGGACGGTGTGGACTTCATGGAGGTGCGCGCCTCAGATGGAATATTCAGGTTCATGTACAGGATTGACAGCATGATGTACGGCTTGATTGACAGCATCCGCAAGGAGGACAAGGACGGTATAAACGTTCTCTTCAACAACGTGTTTGCGGTTGCCACCCTGCTTGATGCGGAGTTTCAGAATGACGTGGTGCAAGCCATCGGAGGGTTTATTGGGCGTGTGGAAACTAAGCCTGTCAGCGACGAGGAAGATGCCAAGATTCTTGCCGAGGAGCGTGCGAAGTATGAGATGAAAAAGGAAATGGAGGTGAAAGATGGGGGAGATAAAAAAGGCGAAAGCGCTGAAGGCGGAGATTGAAGGTGATATTTCCAAGCTTCTGGCTACGTATGAGAAGAATACGAGGCTTGTAGTGGATAATATAGGATTTATCCGGCAGCCTATATATGATGATATGGGCAATGAGACCGACTATCGGTATGTGGTGGAGCTGGAAGTTAAACTATAAACACAAAAGCGGTGGGGCATTCTCCATCGCTTTCATATTATATTTAGTTGCATAGGCAACTATTTTTTACTCGGTTTCTTCTTTGGTTCTTTTTTTGCGGGCTTTCATGTATAATTCACATATCTTACATGAAATTGGGAGATAAAAATGCACGGTATTGTCTTCTTCTACGGTTTCCTCTTTCTTCATCTGCTGTAGGTCGGCAATCTTCATAAGGACATCAGCCCGTTCTTTGCCTTTGAGGTCTTTGACTGTAGCGGCGAGGGCGTTAAGCACCTCGTCCTTGTCCCTGAACTTCCCGGAAAAGTCATCCTCGACCTCTTCTTTTTCATCCTTGTCGCATGAGGTGGGTATCTTCTTGAAACGCCCTAAACGGATAGCCTTTTGTTTGGATTGCATGTATGTGAGGATATTCGGGTCATTGATAATCTTGTCTATCTGCTCCTTGTTCCATTCATCGGCAAGGGTGGGTTTGTATTGACCGGTGGCGATGAAGGCTTCGGTCGCGTCCCACCCCATCATTATCATATCTGCCATAGCGCGTTCCAATACGGATATGTTATATCGCTTGGTTTCGTTGGTAAATCGCTTTGAGTATTTGAGCATATTCCTTGTTTTTAGAGGTTAATAGATAAACGCCATGCCACATACGCAATGGTTGTGGAGTGGCGGGTATGGGTCTGACATAGGGTGGGTACGCATGGCGTATTCGTCGCATGTCTGGCATGGGAAACTGCTGGCTCGGAAGGTGACAAAACCTTTTGCCCCTTGCTCTTGCCCTGATAAATACCAGTACCTCATCCACCCTTCTGCCACGGCAAATACGGCAAGGTTGCGCAAGGCGGTAAAGCTGCTCTTGGTTCTTCCTACCCCATAGCTTATCCCATCGGTCTGTATGCGTGTAGCGTTCATCCCTCCTGCTTTTACCGCTTCCACGAAGTCCGGGTTGTCATAGGGATATTCCAAGTTGTTGGATATAAGTTGCAGGGTGGCTGCTTTTGATGTCCCGGCAAGCATTGATGCGGCAATGGCGGCTTCCAGCTCGTACTTGAAGCGGTTTGAGTAGATGGCATTACGCTCACCGAAAGTCTTCCCGTATGATTCACGAGTGATATATTCCAATATATCTTCTTCCTTATCGCTGTGAGTGGCTACCGCAAGGGTATAAGTATAATCCTCTATGGTTTCTCGCAAATCAGCGATTACAGCTTCCACTTCCCGCTTTAGGTTTTGGTCTAAGGAAAAGCGGAACATCCTTGGCGGGATGTTATATTTCCGGGATACGGATATTATCTTTTCGGCAGCACGGAGCATGGCGGCACGGAGATTTTTCCCCATGCTCCGCTCTGCTTCAATGCGTTTTCGGATGTAATCCTTCGCTTCTTCTATTTCATTGTCCGACGGGTATCTCATCCTCTTATCCCTTCCTCTACGGTCACAGTATTGCCGTCCTTCTTATTGACTGCTGCGGATTTCAGTTCAAACAACAAATCGGCTTGTTGCTCCTCTTTTTTCTCCCTCAATATCCTGCTCCATTCTCCATTTAAAGTGTATAGGGTTTCTATCCGTTCTGCCGCTGTCTGTTTGGAGCAGAAACCGTTCTGTACGGCTATGGATAGGTCTGTAACCACTGTGGTTGAATTTACATGCACATAGGGTTCTATCCACCATTTCATGTTAAGGTTGGCAAAGTCGATGGTCTTCTTCATCTCGACCCCATATCCATAGGTGAATATTTCCACCATGCCATCAAGGAACGGCTGGTATTTGGCCGCATCATTCATCGCTTTTTCCACCGCAGGGGAATACAGTATTTTCAATGCGGCAGCAGGGAGGTCGCCCGATTTCAGTTCCGGTGGCTCCACTATGAAAGACTGCGTGAATATCATCTTGTACAGAGTTTCCAACTGCTTCATGTAGCTTTCTGATGCACTTTGGGCACTCAGGTAGGAAGCCTTGTCATCAGCGCCCATCGTAATGGTCTTGATAGTGCCGTTAAGGTCGTACTGGGTATCGAGGTTGGTGCCCTCTCCTTGGAAAACGAGCACAGGTTCGCCATAGGCTTGGTTGTTGTGTGCCATCTGGGAGAACGACATCTCATAAGCTTCGATGCTGTCTTGTGAGGCGCACCAGCACGCACCGTCATCATCCCTCATGTAGGAGACCGGAATGGAAGGGAATCCATGCGGTGTCTTGTCTACAAGGGTATATCCGTCCAAACCGAAGATGCCTAATATCTTACCGATGAATGTTTTCCCGGCTTCTCCGCTACGTTTGAAACGATAAAGGAAGGTGTCATCCCATACTTCGAGCCATTCAGTTACGATACCACCGTTCTCGTCCATATCATTGAAGGAACGGGCAAATACGCGGAGCTTTCCAGTAATTGGGTCAAAATGGGGATAAAGCGTGTCCCCTTTGGTGTAAGAAAAGACTTTATACCCGAATTTTCCGTTATTTAGGTAGCCTACAAAAGCGGTGTCTCCGGTAGTCTTTACAGAGTCGGCAGAATCAAAGAATGCAATTTCCATGTTTTTCTTTAACCACCCTTCACGATACATATTGAATATGTCTTGTTCGGACTGTTCAGGTTCGGGGCTTGAAAGTTCAAACTGTATGTCATTCCCGCAAAGATGAACCATTTGTTTAATCTTGATGATTTGCTGGAATGCGAAAGCGTAACGGGGTACGTATTCTATATAAAAACGGCTGGTGGTTTTCCCCGTATCGTTTCCGTCCTCATCCTTGACCGGTACTATTTCCTCACGTGTTATGTCTGGGTAAACAGACGGGTCGTTGATAGAATGCCCGGACGGATAGTATTGCCTCAGGAAATCGGCTTGTGTCACTACGTCAAACGACATGTCATCAAAAGGCATGGGTATTTCAGCAGATGCGGTGAAACGTCCATGCGACAGACCGCAAGGAAGTATTTTCTTCCACGGCTTTTTGGTTTTCAGTTCTTTTGTATTCATCTTCTATAACGGCTTGTTGGTCTTATAATGCGCGCAAAGCGTGGCTTTACGTGCTTGGTTTTCTTTATCTCGAATATCATCCGCATGAACATGGCTTCTATGAAGTCCGGGGAATGTCCTATGATGGATTTCATTTCTATCTTTTTGATAAGCGAGAAACCCTTGTCGGATTCGTTGACAGACTGCCTTATGGCTTTTCTTTCCCTGTTCAGTATGAGTGAAAGCGGAATTCCGTTGAACTTCTTGTCTACCAAATTTTCGTTTATCGAAATCTCGCAGTTGATAAGCTTGTCCGCAAAGAGGTATGCGGCTTGCGACTTTAGATTGGCGTATATTCCTTTGAACTCATCGGCAACAGCCTCACGGTTATTGAAAGGCACGGCTTTCGGGAAGAAACCTTTGAAAGCCTGCCCCAACCCGTTGAGGTCATATGTGAAGTTCTCTTCCCTTACATGCCATTCGTTGAGTTTTGACTTTACGGCATTTACAGCCATGCGTGAATTGAACTGGCATACATATATGTCCTGTATATGCCATCCTACCCATAACACCATCACCATATTGTCTCCCCCTTCAAAGGCTACGTCACAAGACACCCTTCGTACATTGTCGCCCCGTTGGTATGGCGCACGGTAGAAGTTCTCCATGTGCTGAAGCTTTATCATATCGTCACCAACAGAGCGGAACTTCCAGTTTCCATCAAGGTCGCGTGCGCGTTGCTCTTCGGACTGGTTGGCAAGATTGGCAAGATAAGTCGGGTCGGAACGAAGGAGCTGCTTGTTGTCGGATAGCTTCCCTTCTATAAATGCCACAGACTTTACAAACAATTCTTGTGGCGAGCCGTATTCGGCATATTCCGGCTTATAATACTTGTCTATGATTTCACGGCATTGCTGATATACCTCTTCGCGTGTGTCTCCCCAATAAATACTACTGACATTTTCCCCATCCATAAAACAGTAGCGAACTACTCCGTCACGTTCGGGTATAGGGAAACCGTCCTCTCCAATCCACCACTCTATGAATTTGGCGACCCAACTGTCCGGGTCAGGGTTACAGGTGCCGATAAATCTGTTTCGTATTGAGTATGCGTTACGATTACACGTTATCATGTACTTGAATTTCGGGTAATCCATGTGAGTAATCTCATCTACTCCGACATAGGAATACTGATGCCCCTGAAAGCGGTACTTGAAATCCTCCACACTGTCTGCATGATAGGAAAATTCGAGAAATCCGCCTTTGTCGAAGTTCCATGTCATATCGTTTTTGGACTTGTTGTATTTTCCGTATTGGGTAAATATCTGGTATGATGTTTCTATTATATCGGAGAGGTCATTTATTTCGTGACGCATTACAACGGAACGGAAAAATTTGTTCTTTACGTCTTTTAACGCTTCCATTAGCAAGGCGTAGGAGTTGTGGGTGACAATAAAGTCACGTGTCAAAAATAGGCTATCAGGGTTTGTTACCGCAATGCAACTACATTCCTTTATGCCCAGCTTCTCATATCCAACAATTCTTCGTGCGTTGACGCTGATGCCACCATTATAGGGTTTGCATCTATCTTTTTTTCTTTCCACGCAAAACATTCTTTCAGAATCGGGTATTCTTATATAAAGAGTATATGCGTCATTGCACTGTATGTATTCTCCATTATCATCCCTGTACCCGGCTTTTCCTTTGCTTATTGTGGCTATTCCTCCCAAACTATTGATGACAAACTTTACATCTTCTGCAAGCTGCTTGCTTATTGTCGTATAAGACAGATGCCCTCTGTTGTCAATCGTACCATCTGTATCCATCAGCCCCTGTATCAGTGACCATCTTTCTTCCAATGTCCCGTATAGATACATATCAGGTATATGCTTTTCTATTGCACTTCCT